>Ga0209631_10000645_pt1 | contig 47441 bp, 50 predicted proteins | sample COG_08_FD_184752 | JGI IMG/M metagenome (GOLD analysis project Ga0209631, IMG submission 184752) | Pelagic Microbial community sample from North Sea - COGITO 998_met_08 (SPAdes) (version 2) | ecosystem: Environmental > Aquatic > Marine > Neritic zone/Coastal water | place: Helgoland, sampling... | reverse complement strand
CATATGTAGCTTTAATGCATTAGTTGAAGTGTGAATTTCTCTAATAAAAAATATAATTGAAATTATCATAGACAAACAACAAGAACCAAAAATTAGTCTCGCTATGAAAACTTCATTTAAATAAAGACCTAAAACAGTTAACATGTTAAATAAAAATCCAAATGCTGCAAACATAATGGTCCACCTTAATAAAGTTATTCTTCCACTGAGATTGATAAACTGTTTTTTCCATTCAGGTGGAATATGATTTTCATATACGTGTTCATCATGTAGTTCTCTAATCAGCTTGCTCAATGAATGAAATCTATTACTATATATATTCATTAATAAGGGAATGGCTGGAAACATTAGGGCTGTAACTGTGTAGTCTATATTCATACGAATCAGTTTGATTATCAATCCTGCCTTTGCTATTTACAAGTAAATTCTAATGAACCAATTAAACTTATTTATAGAGCTTACTAGATTTAAAAGGCCCATAGGATATATGTTACTTTTTTGGCCTTGTGCATGGGGTCTTACCCTTAGCCTTAATTTCTCAGAGGAAAAGAAAATTTATTTTTTTTATCTACTCTTATTTCTATTTGGAGCAATTTTAATGAGATCTGCTGGGTGTATTATAAATGATATTGTTGATAGAAAATTTGATAAAAGAGTTATAAGAACGAAAAATAGACCTATTGCTTCAGGAAAAATTTCAGTGAAGCTTGGAATCTTTTATAGTTGTTGTCTTTGTTTGATAGCATTTTTAGTTCTAATAAATTTTAATCAATTAACAATAATTGCTGCTCTTGGATCTATGCCTTTGGCATTTTTGTACCCTTTAATGAAAAGATATACGTATTGGCCTCAACTTTTTTTAGGTGTGACCTTTAATTATGGTTTAATTCTAGGTTGGATTTCAGCTGGCAACCATTTAAGTTTAGTACCAATAGTTTTCTATTTTGGAGCCATATTTTGGACACTTGGCTATGACACAGTATACGGATTTCAAGATATTAAAGATGATGAAATTATAGGACTCAAATCAACTTCAATTAAATTTAAAAATAACCCTCATGCATTCATATTTTTTTGCTATTCAATATTTTTTACCAGCTTATTAAGTATTGGCTATTTAATGGAACTTAATAATTTTTATTTTATAACTTTAATACTAATATTTACCCATATGTTTATTTTTCAAATCAAAACACTTAAAATCAAAAATCAAAAAAGTTGCTTGAGAATTTTTAAATCTAATAATTTTTTAGGCTTATTAGTTTTTTTGAGTTTATTTTTTGGGAAATTATAAAATTTTTAAATATGTCTAATATAGAAACTATAAGAAGACTTTATAATAACTACACAAAAAAATATATTAAACAAATTTTATTATCACTTTTTTTTTCTGTAATTCTCGCAGGAAGCACATCTGCAGTTGCTTATTTATTAGATCCAGCTATCAAGCAACTTTTCATAGAACAAAAACAATCTTTAATTTATATAATTCCTGGTTTAATAATTGTTGCATTCGCTTCAAAAGGAATATCTCTTTACCTAGCAAAAGTAATAATGATCAGAGTTTCTGAGGAGGTTCGTAAAGATATTCAAACAGACATGTTTGACTCTTTAATTAAAGCTGACACTCAACTTGTCGACAACAAACATTCAGGTAAATTTATAACTAATTTAACTAACGATGTTAGTATGATTACAAATCTGGTAAGTACAGCTATTCTAAATCTTTTCAAAGATAGTTTAACTTTAATTGGTTTACTTTCAGTAATGTTTTATCAAAACTGGAAATTAGCTCTAATAGCAATAATAATGATACCTCTTGCAAGTGCTGCTGCCAGAACTCTTGGGAAAAGAATGGGAAAAGTAACAACTGAGCAAATGAAAAAGGCAGGACTTTTAAATTCTTATTTGATTGAAATATTTAAAAACCACAAACTTATAAAAATTTTTCAAAAAGAAAATTTTGAAAAAGGAAGAGCAGATAAATATATAGGGGAATTAAAGGAAACTTCAAAAAAAATTAACGAAGTGTTTGTTAGAGCCTCCCCGATAATGGAAGCCTTAACTGGAATTATGATAGCTTTTTTAATTTTTATCTCTGCAAAGCTGATTGCTAACAACGAGCTAGAGGTAAGTAATTTTTTTTCATTTTTAGCAGCAATGATGTTGGCCTATCAGCCAGTCAGATCCCTTGCGACTTTAAATATAACAATTCAACAAGGTCTTTCAGGAGCGAATAGAGTTTTGCCAATTATTGACGATGTTCAAAAAATATCGGAAAAGAAAACTGCAAAAAAACTTCAAATTCAAGCAGGTAAAATAAACTTTGAAAATGTTAAATTTGGCTATCATTCAGAGGAAAATCAAATACTAAACTCAATAAATTTAAGTATACCTGGTGAGAAAATGACAGCTTTAGTTGGTCATAGTGGTGCAGGTAAATCAACTATATTAAACTTAATTCCTAGATTTTATAATATAGACCTTGGTGATATAAAAATTGACGATCAGTCAATTTACGACACCACAATACACTCTTTAAGAAAAAATATATCTCTTGTAAGTCAAGATACAACTTTATTTGATGATTCTATTCGAAATAACATTGCCTATGCGAATTCTGAAGCATCTCATGAAGATATCGTAAAAGCAGCAAAGTACTCATTTGCAAGTGAATTTATAGAAAAATTACCAAACAAGTTCGATACTTTAATAGGTGAAAATGGAGTAAGGCTATCAGGTGGTGAAAAACAAAGACTCTCAATTGCAAGAGCAATACTTAAAAAAAGTCCCATAATTCTACTTGATGAAGCAACTTCATCTCTGGACGCAGAGACAGAAGATAAAATACAGCAAGCTATCAGTTTTTTGACAAAGGGAAAAACAACTATTGTTATAGCTCACAGACTATCGACAATATTAAATTCTGATAAAATTTATGTCATTGATAAAGGGAAAGTTGTAAGTGAGGGTAAACATGAAGAGCTTTTAATTTCCTCTGAACTATACAAAAACTTTTATCAAAAACAAATTAGAAGATCCTAATGCTTATAATTTATAGAGTGTTAATTAATACAATTTTTATATTATCACCAATCATAATACTTTATAGACTGCTAAGGAATAAGGAAGATCTTAGAAGGGTTAAAGAAAAGTTTTGCTTGTTCTCCAAAAAAAAAACAAAGGGTAAGCTTTTATGGTTCCATGGAGCAAGTGTTGGTGAATTACAAAGTATAATTCCACTTTTAGAAAAATTGGAGAAGGACAGAGAAATTAAACAAATTCTAATAACTTCTAATACTTTAAGTTCATCAAAAATTATTGAAAAATATAAATTTAAAAAAATTGTTCATCAATTTTTTCCCATCGATACAAATGCATTGTCCAAAAAATTTTTGAATTACTGGTCTCCCTCTTCAGCTTTTTTTATCGACTCCGAAATTTGGCCAAATATGCTAAATAACTTAAATAAAAAAGGCATTAAAATTAGTTTAATAAACGGACGAATCACAAAAAAATCATTTAATAGATGGATGAGATTTAAAAATTTTTCAAAAAATATTTTTTTTAAATTTGATTTATGTTTAGCATCTAGTTTTGAGTCAAAAAATTATTTAAAAAAACTTGGCGCAAAATCCCCTAAATTTTTAGGAAATCTAAAATTTTCACAATCTGAAAAAAGTGTAATAAATATAGACAAAAATTTAGAAAAACTTATAAAATTAAGAAAAACGTGGTGTGCTTCAAGTACTCACAAAACAGAGGAGATGTTTTGTGGAACAGTACATAAAATTTTGAAAAAAAAATATAAAAATTTACTTACAATAATAATTCCAAGACATGTCAATAGAGCACCTTCAATAATTAATGAACTTTCAAACTTAGATTTAAAAGTACATACAGATGAACCAAGAAAAAAAATTGATAAAGATACTGATATCTATGTTGTTAATTCTTATGGTAAAACAAAATCATTTTATAAAAATTGTAAAAATATTTTTTTAGGTGGATCTTTGATTAATCATGGTGGTCAAAACCCTTTAGAAGCAACACGATTTGGCTGTAATATATTACATGGTCCAAATGTTGATAATTTCAAAGAAATATTTAAATTTTTAAAAAAAAGAAAAATCTCCTTTAAAGTAAAAACAAAAATTAAGATGATAAAAACTTTAGATAGATTGTTGTCTAAAAAAACAAATTCTAAAGATATTAAAAAAAGATTGAATTTTATTGGTCAAAAAATTTTAAACTCTACTTATAAAGAAATAAAAACTATAATCTAAATGAATGAAATTTAAAAAGCCAAAATTTTGGGATTTACATAAACCAAATTTTCTTTCATACTTAATGCAACCTTTAACATTGCCAATAAGGATAAGTAACTTTTTTTTAAACCAAAAAAAAAATAAAAAAAACCACAAAATTAAAACTATTTGTATTGGTAATATTTATTTGGGAGGTACCGGAAAGACACCAACAACTATAAAGTTATACAAAATCTTTAAAAAACTTGGTTTAAACGTCTCAACAGCAAAGAAATTTTACACATCTCATTTTGATGAAATAAATATTTTAAAAAATAATAGTAAGTTGATCCTAGAAAAAAATAGAAAAAAAATAATTGATATTGCAGAAAATAAAAATCTAGATTTGATAATTTTTGATGATGGTCTTCAAGATAAAACTATATCTTATAATATTCAACTTGTTTGCTTTGACACTGAAAGTTGGATTGGAAATGGTTGTTTAATTCCTTCGGGCCCCTTAAGGGAAGCTCTTAATTCCTTAAAAAAATATGATGCAGTATTTTTAAAAAATTCTGATAACAATTTAGAAGAAAAAATTTCTATTTTAAAAAAGTACAATTCTTCTATTAAATTTTTTATTACTTATTATAAACCAACCAATTTAAATGATTTTGATTTATCAAAAAAATACATAATTTTTTCAGGTATAGGTAATCCGCAAAACTTTAATAAGCTCTTAAAAAAAAATAAATTTAATATAGTAGAGGAAATTATATTTCCCGATCATATGAATTACTCAGTAAACGATATTGAGTCTCTTACAAAACGCTCCAAAGAACTAAATGCTGAATTAATTACCACAGAAAAAGATTATGTTAAAATTTCAAAAATTGGACCAACCAATATAAAATTTTTAAAAATTGAACTTAATTTAATTGATGAAGAAAATTTAATATCTTTTTTAAAATCAAAAATTTATGAATAGATTAAAATATTTATTACAGTTTATCTTTATATTTTTTTTATTATTGATTTTTAAGTTAATAGGAATCAAGTTTTCAAGATTTTTATCTAAAAAGATTTTTACTCTTTTAGGTCCATTGATTAGATCTAATAAAATTTCATATTTAAATTTATCCAATGTTTTTTCAAATTTTGATGACTCACACAAAAAAAAAATAATAAAAAATATGTGGTCTAATTATGGAAAAATATTTGCTGAATATGTATTTATGAAAAATTTTAATAAAAAATCTTATTTTGAAAAAAACGTTATTATAGAAAATTTCGATGAATTAATAAAAATACAAGAAAATCGTGCTCCAGTAATTTTTATCTCTGGTCATTTTAGTAATTTTGAATTAATGGCTATGTCTATTGAAAAGTCGGGCATCAATCTTGCAGCAGTATATAGGCCACTCAATAATATATTTCTAAATCCTTTAATGGTAAAAATTAGAAAAAAATATATTTGCAAAAATCAAATTAAGAAAGGATTAGCTGGTACAAAAGAATTATTAAAGAATTTTAAAATGGGAAATTCCGTTGCTTTAATGATTGATCAAAGAGTTTCTGAGGGAATACGATCAAATTTTTTTAATAAAAAAGCTTTGACAACAACGATACCGGCACAATTTGTAAAAAAATTTAATACAAAAATTGTCCCAGTTTATGTTGAAAGGTTAAAAAACGATAAATTTAAGATAACTTTTTATAAAACAGTAATGTTTGATAAGCATGATTCTTTAGAAAATATAACACTTCAGTTAAATAAAATTTTAGAAAAAATGATCTTAAAAAATCCTGATCAATGGATATGGACACATAATAGATGGAAATAACTTATTGATTTTCTTCTCTTTTAATTGAAGCCTCAACATAAGAAAAGTAAGGTTCCTGCAACTCAACATTCCAATAATTTAAATTTTGTAAAGAAATTTTTTTACCAGATACAGCACAAATCACATGATCGCCATCTTGAATCACCTGAAAAGTGTTTGGCAAATATTTTATTTTTGCTAATTTTTGCATTTTTAGTTAATACATTGATATATGAAAGTTGGAATAATAGGAAGTGGAGGTAGGGAACATGCTTTTTGCTATTCTTTAAAAAAATCCTCTAAAATTGATAAAATATATTGTTTTCCTGGAAATGCAGGTACTAAATTAATTGCAGAAAATGTGGATATTGACATTAATAATTTTGAAAAAATTAGAGATTATATTAAAAAAAATCAAATTGATTTTATTGTTGTTGGACCAGAAAAACCTTTAGTTGATGGAATAGTAGATTATTTAGAAGATAATAAAATAAAAGTTTTTGGTCCTTCTAAAATCGCGTCTCAACTTGAGGGTTCTAAAATATTTACAAAAAAATTATGTGAAAAATATAATATTCCTACAGCAGCTTTTGGTATTTTAAATAGTCCGAAAGAAGCATATGCATTTCTTGATAAATGTAATTATCCTATAGTAATCAAAGCTGATGGTTTGGCTGCAGGAAAAGGTGTTTATATTTGTGAAAACAAAACACATTCAACTCAAGCTGTAGATGAAATATTTAAAGGTAAATTTGGTGAAGCTAAAGAGGTTTTAATAGAAGAGTTTTTAAAAGGAGAGGAGATGAGTTTTTTTATCATTTCTGATGGAAATACTTACAAAACTTTTGGAACTGCTCAAGATCATAAGAGAGTTTATGAAGGTGACAAAGGAAAGAATACTGGTGGAATGGGTGCTTATTCACCTTCTAGATTAGAAAGTGAAAAATTAAAAGAAAAAATTCTAGATAAGATTATAAAACCAACACTTAAAGGTCTGGATAATTTAGGTTCAAAGTTTAAAGGGTTTTTGTATGCTGGTCTAATGATCATTGATGGGGAACCCTTCTTAATAGAATATAATGTTCGAATGGGTGATCCAGAATGTCAAACGATACTTCCAAAATTAAAAACTGATTTTGGTGAAGTTATAAATGCATGTTTAAACTCTAATCTAGAGTCACTAAATTTTGAATGGTATGACGAACAAAGTATATGCATTGTATTGTGCTCAAAAGGTTATCCAGATAAGTATAAAAATGAAATTGAAATTAAAGATTTAGAAAAAATTAATCTGGAAAAAAATGAATACATTTTTCACGCAGGTACAATCGAAAAACAAAATAAAATTTTTTCAAATGGGGGTCGGGTGCTTAATTTTGTTATTAGATCTAAAGATCTTAAAGCAAATAGAAATAAGATTATTCAATTAATAAATATGCTAAATTGGGAAAATGGTTTTTTTAGAAAAGATATTGGATTTAAGGTTATAAATAAATGAGAATTATTAGTGGAAATTTTAAAGGAAAAAAAATTTCACTCCCAAATGATAAATTTACTAGACCTTTGCGAGATCTAGTAAAGGAATCTATCTTTAATATTATTCAACACAGTTATAATAACAAATTCAGTATTAAGGGTTCAAAAATCTTAGATATATTTTCAGGCACCGGTTCTTTTGGTTTAGAGTGTATTTCTAGGGGTGCAAAAAAAGTGGTTTTTATCGAAAATTATGACAAAGCAATCAAAATATTAAAAAAAAATATTACAAACTTAGATGCTGGTGAACAATGTAAAGTAATAGAAGATAATTGTTTAGAATTTTTTAAAATAAAAAAAAACCTTTCTTTAAGATTTAATCTTATTTTTATTGATCCTCCTTTTAAAGAAACAAAGTTTAATGACCTTATCAATTTAATAATAGAAAATAAAATTTTAGAAAAAGAAGGAATTATTATTATACATAGACATAAAAATGATAAAATTGAAATTACAAATAAAATAAAAATTTTAGAAGAACGTTCTTATGGAATATCAAAACTTATATTTGGTAATTAATTTTTTTTAAGATTATTAAGAGTAGCCTCTTTAATTAGCTCAACTGAAGGCTGATTATAAGGATTAACCTTTAGAGCTTTGGCAAGTAATATTGTTTCCAATATGCAGAAAGTAAATAATTCCCCCAAAACCTCTTCACTTCTATTTTTTATTTCAAAGCTTCTAAAGGGAATTTTTTTTCTCCTAAAAACTTCCTCAGTCGCATTTCTTTGAGAGTCCAATATTTTTGATAAATTTTTATTTTTTAAATAATTATGTGATTTGATAATAGAGGAATTAATTATTTTGTTTGATTTTTTTTCATTAACATTAAAAAAAGTAAAAAAATTATTTTTTGGTCCATCAAGATACAGTTGCATCAAACTATGATTATCTTTAGGCATTGTTGAGATTAAAGGAAAAACACCTTTCTGATTTTTACCCAAACTCTCAGCTACTAACTGTTGATACCATTTAAAAAAATCCTCTGATTTTTCGTCATAATTTATAATTATGGAATTAAATTTTTTTGATCTTAGAAAAAAAATCATACTTTCGACATTATTAATTAACGAATTAACAAAATTTTTATTTTTTATTAGTTTATTAAATTGTTTGAATCTTTTTTCTTGTAATCCTAAAAGACTTGCTGGTAACATACCCACTTCTGATAAAACCGAATAACGTCCTCCAATAAAATTATTATGGTTTATTATTTCTGCTTTAAGCTTATTTCCTAAAACCCTAAGATAGTTTTCTTTATTTTCAGTTACAAAAATTTTTTTGTGGTTTTTTTTGATAAGAATATTTGCATTTGAGATTGTCTCAAGAGTGTTACCTGATTTTGATATTACTATATTCAAAATTTTTTTATTATTCTCTAATAAATTTCTATATGGCAATAAATTATCTACAAAGACTACTTTCTTTTTTATCTTAAAATTTAAAAAACTTTTGATCGCTTTGACCCCTAGAATAGAACCTCCCATTCCAATTATTCTCATAGTTGAAAAATTTTTAAATTTTTTTATTAAACTTTTTGAAAAAGAATATTTGTATTCCGCTGTAAGTGATTTTAACACTGCATTTTTATTTTTTAAGATTACGTCTAAGTTTTTGTATGTGTGACTTTTGTAATTTTTTATTGAAAAATTTTTATATAATATATTTTTTGTTAAAATCATTTTTTCTTAAGGATTTCTGATATAGATTTTTCAAGTTTATTGGATGGTTTTTCAGATATTTTTTCTTTTTGAGAGTTACCTATGACTTCAGATAAGTCAATGTTTTCTTTAATTACACTCTTTTCTTCTGACTCCTTTGGTTTTGGTAATTCTGAAAATTCAGGTGGCATTATAAGTGGATTTTTTTTTTCAATTAAAAATTCATCAACTGATTTTTTTTTTTTCATACTTAAAGTGTCTCTTACATTCTGGCAGCCTGATAAAAAAAGGAAAGTTATAAGAACGAAAAAAAAACTTTTAAATACTATTTTCATTTTTTTTATTTGAAAAAATTTCTATTAAAATAAGCCATAAAATACCAATGGTAATAAATATATCCGCAATATTAAAAATAAACCAATGAAAATTTCCTACATGAAGATCTATAAAGTCTGGAACAGCTTTGTAAGCTACTCGATCATAAAAATTACCAATAGCACCGCCACTGATTAGTATATAGCCAATTTTTTCATTGATTTTAGTTTTTGGTCTAATTATCAAAATTAATAATGTTATAATTATTATCAAAATTAATACTGTTATTATTTGATAAAAAAGTCCCCCTTTAAATGACAACAACCCAAAAGCAATACCTTCATTCCAAATTAAATGAAGATTTATAAATTTTGATAAAAAAATTTCATTTTGGTCGATAAGTTCTGTTTTTTTTAAGATTAAAATTTTAGAAATCCTGTCAATTAAAAATATGATCGTAATTATAATTAAGTTTATTATATTTTTTTTAGACATCTATTTATGACTTATGTCTTACACATGGCTCTAAGCTAATTTTCCAACAAACTGGACATTTAGATCCCTTTGCCTTTAGCGCTAAAACAGATGTTTCTTTTGTAATCGATTTTTTTACTTTTGAACTGGATGTAATACAAAGTTCTGCAAAATCTATATCTTTAAATAACTTAAAATCTTTTTCAATCAATTCAATTTTCAATTCCGCTTCAAGGCTTGATCCAATTTCTTTCGAGGCTCTTTTTTCCTCTATGCTTATATTGCAAATATTTCGTATTTTAATTAATTCATTCCATTTTTCACTAAGTTTTGAATTTTCAAAATTTTTTGGGAAATCTAAAAATTTTTCTAAATGAACACTTTTATTTTTTTTTGATATCAGTTGATATATTTCTTCAGTCGTAAAAGACAGAATCGGTGCAAACCATTTAAGTAAAGAATTTAAAATTATATTAAGCAATAATAATGTTGATTCCCTTTTTTCGGAGTTTTTAGGATCACAATAAAGAGTATCTTTTCTAATATCAAAGTAAAATGATGAAAGGTCAACTGTACAAAAATTTAATAATTCTTTATACAGGTTGTGAAAATCATAATTATTAAAATATCTTTTAAAGTTTAAATTAAGACTATAAATTTTATGAAGCATGAATTGCTCTAATTCTGGTAATTTTTTTGATTCAACTTTATCAAAATCTATATCTTCAAAATTATCATTTAAATTTCCTAGCAAATATCTGAAAGTATTTCTTATTTTTCTATATGAATCGGCATGTTGATCTAAAATTGAGTAGTCTATTCTTAAATCTTCAGCATAATTAGATGATGCAACCCAAATCCTAAGTATGTCTGCTCCATATTTTTTTAAAATATCCTCTGGAGCAATTACATTACCCAAAGACTTAGACATTTTTAAACCCTTGCCATCAACAACAAAACCATGGGAAAGAATGGACTCAAATGGCGCTCTACCTCTTGTTCCACACGACTCTAACAAAGATGAGTGGAACCAACCTCTGTGTTGATCTGAACCTTCCAGATACATTGATGCTGGCCATTTTAAGTCTTTTCTTTTTTCTAAAACGAAAGCATGTGTCGAACCACTATCAAACCAGACTTCAACAATATCACTAAGTTTTTCAAATTCATTTGCTTTATATTTTTTTCCTAAAAATTTTTGTGAATCATCAGAAAACCAACAATCTGAGCCCTCTTTTTCATAAATTTTAGCAATATTTTCAAATACCTCATCATCTTTTAAAATTTCTTTTGTTTTTTTGTTTACAAAAATAGGTAATGGAACTCCCCAAACTCTTTGTCTCGATACACACCAGTCTGGTCTAGTTTCAATCATTGATTTTAATCTATCTTTGCCCTTACTTGGATAAAAATTTGTTTCATCAATTGCTTTTAAGGCTTTATTTCTAAGTTTGTGACTTTCCATAGAAATAAACCATTGGGGGGTTGCTCTATGAACTAATGGTGCTTTTGATCTCCAGGAATGAGGATAAGAATGAACTAACTCACCAACTTTTAAAAGTTTTTTCTGCTCTTTTAACTTTTCTATCACCATAGGATTAGCTTTAAAGATATGTATTCCTTCAAATAAAGATACATTTTTAGTGTATTTGCCATCCCCATCAACTGTTTCGATTGCTTTTATTCCATTATTTAAACAAAGATTAAAGTCATCTGGTCCATGGCTTGGTGCGCAATGAACAATACCTGTGCCTTGTTCAATTGTAACAAAACGTGCCTCAAACATAGGTATATCATAATCATAACCCAAGTTGAAAAAAGGATGATTACAAAAAGTATCTTTAAAATCTTTACCTTGGAATTTTTTTAAATTTTTGTAATTTTGTAATCCACAATCTTGAATAACTGAGTCTAACAAGGCTTCCGCTATTACAATTTTTTTATTCTTAAAATCACCATCATCATTTATTTCAATTAGTAAATAACTTAAACTTTCATTATAAGCTAATGCTCTGTTTGCAGGTATAGTCCAAGGTGTTGTGGTCCAAATAACTATGCTAGCATCCTCAAGCTCCTTAATTTTTGATGATTTGACTGGAAAAGATACGTATATAGTATCTGATTTATGGTCATGGTATTCTACTTCAGCATCTGCTAGTGCTGTTTTTTCAACAGTTGACCATAAAACTGGTTTAAAACCTCTGTACAGACTTCCCTCTTTTAAAAATTTTCCAAGTTCTCTTACAATTTGAGCCTCAGCGTCATAACTCATCGTAGAATAATAATTATCCCAATCACCAACTACACCCAATCTTTTGAATTGTTCTTTATGAACTTCTATCCATTTTTCAGCAAAAGCTCTGCATTCTTTTCTGAATTCAACAATTGGAACTTCATTTTTATTCTTTTTATTTTTTTTATACTGTTCTTCTATTTTCCACTCAATTGGTAATCCATGGCAATCCCAACCAGGAACATAAACGGAGTCCTTGCCACTCATTTGATGAAATTTAACGATTATGTCTTTAAGAATTTTGTTTAGGGCAGTCCCCATATGAATATTTCCATTTGCATATGGAGGTCCGTCATGAAGAATAAACTTTTCTTTACCTATTCTTGAGTTTCTTAATTCCTTATAAAGGTTTATTTTTTTCCAAAATTCTAAAATTTCAGGTTCTCTTATTGATAAGTTGGCTTTCATAGAAAATGCTGTTTTAGGGAGATTTATTTGTTCTTTGCTCATTTAGTTTTCTTTGCCGTTAAAAGATCAATATTAATTTGTTTTTTTAATTGATCTGCATTTTTGAATTTTTTTTCTTTTCTAATAAATTTGAAAAATTCAACTGTTAAATACTTATTATATAGATTTCCAGAAAAATTAAATAAATGAACTTCTAATAATATTTTTTTTCCATTAAATGTTGGTCGATATCCTAAATTTGCTATTCCATTGATATATTTAGAGCTTTTTTTTGTTCTAACTTTTACTGCGTAAACTCCAGGGCATGATAAAACATAATTTTTAATATCAATATTAGCTGTTGGAAAACCAATTTTTTTTCCTAATTGTTTTCCTTTTTGCACTTTACCTTTAATGGACCATCTTCTATTTAAAAAATTGTTAGCTTTATCTAATTTGCCTTTTTGTAAATAACTCCTAATAAGAGAAGATGAAACTATTTTTTTTTTAATTAATAGTGGTTTTGGTTTAATAATTTTATAATTAAAAATACTTTCATATTTTATCAATTGTCTTACGTCACCTTCCCTTTTATTGCCAAATCTAAAATTATTACTAACAAATATAAATTTTGCATTTAATTTTTTTACCAATATCTTTTTAATAAAGTCAATTGATTTAGTCTTTGAAAATTCTTTATCAAATTTTTTTGTAATTACAAAATCAACATGAAATTCATTCAAAAGACTTATTTTTTGTTGTTGATTAGATATTCGGAAATTTTTAAACTTTTTGTTAAAATACATTTTTGGCATAGGTTCAAAAGTCAGAACTCCAATTTTTAAAGAATATTTTTTTTTATATTCTTTAGCTAATGTAAATAATTTTTGATGTCCTAAATGTAGTCCATCAAAGTTTCCGATCAAAATAATAGAGCTCTTGTGTCGAGTTTTTATATTAAAGTTATTATATAAATGAGCCAATTTACCACCTTAATTCTGATTGAATATAATTACAGATTGCTTCATAAGACTTTGATATTTTGTCAATTCCATTTTCTTTAATTTCATTTTTATGTATACCATTGGAAATTAATAAAGAGTCATAGCTCAAAAGGTTTGCACCTTTAATATCTGTATTAAGATTATCACCAATTGATAATATCTTTTTATTTTTATTATCAATAGACTGATTATAAACCTCTGGGTAAGGTTTTCCAAAATACACAACTTCACCTCCCATCTTTTCAAAAACCATTGCAACAGATCCTGCGCATAATTCTCTTTTATTTCCTTTATCCACAATTAAATCGGGATTAGTACAAATCATTTTTTTTTTTAAATTTTTTTCAAATAAATTTTTATAATATTGTAAATCTTTATCATGTTCGTCAAATAATCCTGTACATAAAATATATTCACTATTTTCTATATTCTTTGATTTCATTTTTTTAAAATCATTAAATAGATCGAAATCTCTAGGAGGACCAATATGAAAAAAAAGTTTGTCCAATAAATTTTTTTTTAGATAATTTAAAGCTGCTTCGCCTGAGGTAAAAACATGATCTCTTATTTCTTTCTCCATGCCTAATTTTTCCAAAAAGATTTTTACTGCACTATTAGGTCTTGGCGCATTAGTCAGTAGAACATAATCTTTATTTTTTTTGTCTAACTCTTTAAGGGTTTTTATGGCTTCATTATGAAGGAAAACTCCATTATGAACAACTCCCCATAAATCCACATAAAATAACTGATATTTATCTACAATGGAACTTAGGCCTTCTTTGTCTAAATTTTTAGTCATCAAAATAATCTATAACCCATAAAATCCCTAAATTCCTATCTTTTTTACTTAACTTATTTTTATCTATATCTTGAAATAGTAAGTCCAATCTCTATATGAAGATCATATTTATAAAGGAGAATTTATGAAATTTAGACCGTTACACGATCGAGTTTTAATTGAAGTTTTAGACAGCAGCGAAAAAACTGCTGGCGGAATAATCATACCAGATACTGCCCAAGAAAAGCCTCAAGAAGGTAAAGTTGTTGCCGTTGGAGGTGGTGCAAAAACTGAAGATGGAAAACCAATTCCAATGGATGTTAAAGTTGGTGATAAAGTTTTATTTGGCAAATGGTCAGGAACTGAAGTTAAAATTGATGGCAAAGAATACAGCATAATGAAAGAGTCGGACATTATGGGTATTTCAAGCAAATAAATTAATTTAAAGGAGAAAATAAAATGGCAAAAATAATTAAATTTGACGCTGAAGCAAGATCGGCAATGATAAGAGGTGTTAATATTTTAGCTGATACAGTTAAAGTTACTTTGGGTCCAAAAGGCAGAAATGTTGTTATGGACAAATCATATGGTGCACCAAGAATTACTAAAGATGGTGTTTCAGTTGCTAAGGAAATTGATCTTGAGGATAAATTTGAAAATATGGGTGCTCAAATGGTTAAGGAAGTTGCTAGCAAAACCAATGAAGAAGCTGGTGATGGTACAACAACAGCAACTATTTTAGCTCAAGCAATTGTTAAAGAAGGCATTAAGTATGTTACTGCTGGCATGAATCCTATGGATGTAAAAAGAGGAATAGATGCAGCTGTAGAAAACGTAAAAGAAAACTTAATCTCTTCTGCAAAAAAAGTTAAAGACAGTGATGAAATTGCTCAAGTTGGAACAATTTCTGCAAACGGTGATAAAGAAATTGGTACGATGATTGCTAAAGCAATGCAAAAAGTTGGTAACGAAGGTGTTATTACAGTTGAAGAGGCAAAAGGAATTGAAACTGAACTTGATGTTGTTGAAGGTATGCAGTTTGATAGGGGTTATCTATCACCATACTTTATTACTAATAGTGATAAAATGACTACTGAATTAGAAAATCCTTTTATTCTATTACATGAAAGTAAATTAACTAACTTACAACCAATGGTTCCTTTATTAGAAGCTGTTGTACAAGCTGGTAGACCTCTAATGATAATCTCTGAAGATGTAGAGGGAGAAGCATTAGCAACTTTAGTTGTTAACAAGCTTAGAGGTGGTTTAAAAGTTGTTGCTGTCAAGGCACCAGGATTTGGAGACAGAAGAAAAGCAATGCTTGAAGATATCGCTATACTAACTGGTGGCCAAGTAATTTCTCAAGATTTAGGAATTAAGCTTGAAAATGTTAAACTTGAAGATCTTGGATCTTGTAAAAAGATTAAGGTTGATAAAGATAATAGTACAATCGTTAGTGGTAGTGGTAAAAAATCTGATATCTCAGCTAGATGTGATTCAATTAAAAAACAAGTTGATGAAACAACTTCTGATTACGATAAAGAAAAACTTCAAGAGAGACTTGCTAAATTAGCAGGTGGTGTTGCTGTAATTAAAGTTGGTGGAGCAACCGAAGTAGAAGTTAAAGAAAGAAAAGATAGAGTTGAAGATGCTTTAAATGCAACTAGAGCCGCTGTTGAAGAAGGTATTGTAACAGGTGGAGGGTGTGCATTATTATATGCTGCTCAAGATCTTGATAAAGTAAAAGCTAAAGGTGAAGATCAAAAAGCTGGTGTTGATCTAGTTAGAAGAGCACTAGAAGCACCAATAAGACAAATTACAAAAAATGCTGGAGTAGATGGTTCAGTTGTTGTTGGTAAGTTGTTAGAACAAAATAAAAAGACACATGGATATGATGCTCAAAGCGAAGAGTATTGCGATATGTTTGCAAAAGGTATCATTGATCCTGTAAAAGTTGTAAGGACTGCTCTACAAGATGCTGCTTCAATTGCTGGATTATTAGTTACTACCGAAGCTATGATTGCTGACAAACCAGAAGATAAAGATTCTGGTGCACCAGGTGGAATGCCAGGTGGAATGGGTGGCATGGGTGGCATGGGTGGAATGGGTGGAATGGGAATGTAATCCCGTCTATCTAGACCTAAAAATTATAAAACCCCCGTTGTTAAACACTTCGGGGGTTTTTTTATTTGCTATTTCTTAATTGTTTAATAAACTATTTTCTTGAAAATTTTTATTAAAATATTTATTACATTATTTTTTTTATCATCGAGTTTTACACCATCTATTGCTCAAGAATTAAATTGCGAATATTTCGAAGGTGAATGGAAAGGAAATAAAAAAGGGACAGGATACTCTGGTGAAATCAGTGTTATATTTGAAAACAATTGTAAATATGAATGGATTGGGACTAAAGGACTTGTAACACCTGGAAAATTAAAAATTAAAAAAAATAATAAAATGACTTATCAAAATACAGCAGGTTCAAGGGGTAAGGCGACTTTGGAAGGTAGTACTCTTACATTTAGAAATATTTATACGGGCAATAGTTATAAAGTAATTGTTAAAAAATAATTAAATTTTATATAAAAATTCACCCCATAATAGAATCTTCTTTTGAGTTGCTTTTGAATCGCTTTGTATAGTGATGAAGAGTGATGAAGGATTTGCGGATATGTTAGATAAAACAATACTTATTCAATACCAGTATGAGAATGTAATCCCCATTAATCTCAAACAAAAATTCAAAAAGGGCAGTTTTTACTGCCCTTTTTTTTTATTTGTACAAAAAAAAGTTTGATGAACATTTTAATGAATGTTTGATGAACAAACTAAGAAATTAATTTCTTAATTTTTTTATATTCAGTTTAATATATATATATTCTCAACGATGCAAAATGATCATTATATAAAATACTTATCTTTAATCTTTTTCACAGGTGCAGTTATTCTCTCATTAGAATTATTAGCATCGAAAATACTAACACCATTCTTTGGGGTCAGTCTCTATATTTGGACTGCAATTTTATCAGTAACATTAATTTTTCTTGCTATTGGATATCAATTTGGAGGATGGATTACATCCAAAATAGATTCTAAATATTACGAGGAATTATTTATTTTTATACCTTTCATAAGTTCATTTTTTATTTTAGTTTCTACCCTCATTTACCCATTATTATTACCAAAATTAGTTGGTTTAAATTTGTTGATTGGAAGTTTTATTGGAAGTTTTATTTTACTATCAATTCCATTGGTATTAATGTCTGCTATGAACCCCCTTCTTATCTCAATAGTCAAATATAAAGATGATCAAAGTAGCGACTCAAAATCAGGTTTTGTGTTATTTATTAGCACAATAGGATCTGTATTTGGGGTTATTTTTACAGCATTATTTTTAGTACCTAATTTTTCAAATTTTTCAGGATATATTTTAAATGCATTATTTTTGACTATTTATACTTTAATGATTTATTTTTTTATTGGTTACAAATTTTTTAAAATATTAAAAAAATTATTTTTATTTTTAAATTTATTATTATTTATATGTTTATTAATTTCCTACAATTTTAAAGATATTTATTTAAATCATTTTACAACCACTAAAGATAAAAATGGTAATAGTTATGTTATAAAATATGAAAATTTTTCATATTATGGAAACTTAAAAGTAGTAGGTATTCAACCTCCCTATAACAGCAACATATCTCTTTATAAACTATATCAAAATGGCACTACACAAAATACTATTGATTTAAATGGAAATTCTCTAAGTACGTATACTCATATTCTAAATGCTTTGTCTCAATATTCTGTAAAAGGTGATGCTTTAATATTAGGTTTTGGAGGAGGTATAGTTCCAAAAGAATTATCAAAAATGAAATTTAATGTTGATGTTGTAGAAATTAACCCAGCAACTCTAAAAATTGCAGAGACATTTTTTAAATACAAAAAAAATAACAATAATTTTTTTTTTGAGGATGCCAGAACATTTGTAAAAAAATGTAAAAAAAAATATGATTTAATTATTGTTGATCTATTTTTTGAAGATGGGGCACCTGAACACTTAACCACATTTGAATTTTATCAAAATTTGAAAAACTGTCTTAATGAAAAAGGTGTTGTTGTAAGTAATGCAATAGCAGATTTTTCAAATAATTTGACAGTAAGTACAATTTTATCGACATTTAATTCTGTTTTTAAAAATATCTATTACTTCTATGATGACATGCATGTAAAAAAGTCAAATCTAAAGATTTCAAACTTATATATACTTGCATCAAATCAATTAAAATTTGAACAGATAAACATTAAATTAGAAAATATACCTAAATCAATGAAAGAAAAAGTCTACCGCACTCTAAAAAATACAAACAAATTTAAAAACGAAAAATTTAACAAAGAACATGTTTTGTTTGATGAAAACAACACATATTCAGAAATTTTTTCAAAAAGTTTAGAAACTTATAGAAAAGCAATTGCAAATTTAGTGCCTTCACGGATACTAATGAATTGAAAATAATTCGATAATGTCTTTTGAATTACTTTTGAATTAAGATGTAAATTAGATGAACTTAGATGAACAATTTTAGAAAAAGATAAGTAAATCAATACTTAATGAACCAATGAATGAGAATGTAATCCCGTCTATCTAAGACCTAAAAATTATAAAACCCCCGTAAATCGGGGTTTTTTTTGTTTAAAATAATTTTAGAAACCCTTACAATATTGCTTATGAAACTTTTAGTCAGAATATTCATTTCGTTATTTTTTTTAACTTCTGCGGTTAATGCTGCTGAATTTGGATTGGAGTTTGAGTGGGGTAATTTGAAAAAATGTAATTCTGGAAACCCTAACAGAGTCAATAACCCAATATTTAAACTTACAAATGTTCCTGAAGGTACAAAAACTCTTTCATTCAGAATGAAAGACAAACAATCACCTTATAATCATGGTGGAGGCAAAGTTGAATATACCGGTCAAACCACTATTGAACCTGGAGCATTTAAATACAAAAGTCCATGCCCCCCAGGTGTAGTGCATACTTATGTTTGGACCGTTACTGCGAAGAATGAAAAAAAGAAAAAAATAGGCAAAGCAAAAGCACAAAGAAAGTACCCAGAGTAGTTTTCTTAAATAATTCTTCAACAAAGTCATCTCTCTAATATTGAGTAATTCTTGACATTGAATACCAATTATTCCATGTCGGTTGCTTCCGAGTTTTAAGTCAAAAAATAGTTAACTGCAATGTCGGGTATTTAATGATGTTGTATTTACTTGTCTTTTTACTTTTGAAATGCGAATGTAATCATCTTCCAATCTAATTACCTAAAAAAAATTTAAAAACCCCTGTAAATCGGGGGGTTTTGTTATAAATTATTTTTTTAATCAGAATTTAAATTTGATCTGTTTTTGAAAGCAGAAAACAAAGTTCCGTCGTCTAAACTTTCAATTTCACCCCCCACAGGTAAACCTTGAGCTAACTTTGTTACCTTAACTTTTGTTTTTTTTAGACTTTCTTGTATATAATAAGCCGTAGTCTGTCCTTCAACAGTAGCACTTGTTGCTACAATTACTTCTTCAATTTGATCTTTATTTACTCTTTCCACTAAAGAGTTAATTAATAAGTCCTCTTTTCTTTGACCCACTGAAGATATTGTTCCGCCTAGAATATGAAAATATCCTTTAAATATGTTTGAATTTTCAATTGACCATTGATCCGCTATGTCTTCAACAACGCAAATCTTATTAAATTTTTCTTTTGTATTTTCACAATTTATACAACCCGTTGAGTTTGATTTCAGTGATCCACAAGAATTACACCTTGTAACGTTTTTGTAAACCTGGGCTAAAGTATTTGCTATTGGTTTTACAAGCTCCTCTCTATTATTTATTAATTTTAGAACAATTCTTTTGGCTGATTTAGGACCTAACCCTGGTAGTTTGGATATTAACTTAATTAACTCATCAATCTCATTTAAATTTTGCATTTTTTATTTAAAGTGGCCATTTAAAACCAGGAATTCCAAATCCACTTGTAGTTTTTGAAATTTCTTCATTTGTTTTAGTTTTTAGTTTAGCTTTAGCATTATGATGTGCAGCAATAATTAGATCTTCAACTATTGATTTTTCTTCCTTGAATATATCTTCAGAAATTTCTATTTTTTGCATTTCTCCTTCTCCATCTAAAATTACTCTTACAGAGTTTGAGCCTGATATACCTTCAGCTCTAATTTTTTTTATATTTTCTTGGCTTTCTTTCATCTTAGTTTCTAATTCTTTTGCTTTATCTAGTATTTTATTAAAATCACTCATTTATTCCTCTTGTTCATGTTTTAAAATTACATCCTCTAAATTAGCATCTGGAAATTTTTCTAAAATAATCTTATATGAATTGGATTCTTTAACATTATTTATAAGCTTATTTCTTTTATTTCGTTCTCTTTCTTTAATGGAAATATCTCCTTTTTCTTTACTAAAAGTAATTATCCACCTGTAGCCTGTCCATTCAAATAATCTTAAAGATAGATCTTTCACAAAATTTTTATCTAAATTATCATTAAAAGATATTTCTAATCTGTGTTTTTCAAAGCGAACTAAATTTACATTTTTTTCAAGTTCATATTTAAGTTTCATTTCTTTTTTTTGAAAACAGATCTTTAATAGTTGTTCAAAGGTATTAATAGAAATTTTTTCTTCAGCTTTTATATCTATCTTCGCTTCAGGTTTTATTTTTTTTTCTTGAGTGATATTTTTTATTTGATCAATAGAGTCTATTTTTGACTCAGAAAAAGAACTTTGTTCCGTATTTTTTTTTTCAATTAATTGTGATAAGTCTTCTTTTTCTATGTTTTTTTCTTTTGGTGTAAAAGAAGTTAAATGAATCAATCTTATCAAAAACATCTCGATAGATAAATTTTGATTAGAAACAATATTTAATTCCTCGAGAGTTTTTATTGTAAATTGCCAAAAAAGTATTAATACGTGATTATCTATACTATTAGATAATTGTTTAATCTTAGAAAACTCCTCATCATTTAGTGAAAAATTAGTACTTTCAAGAGTTAAAGAGTTTATATTTTTAAAGTAATAGATTAATTCTAAAAAATCATTAATGAAAACTTTTGGCTCTATACCTTGATTGTATATTTCTCTGTAGATTTTAATAACTTTTGATTCCTCACCACCTAAAATCAATTCAAAAATATCAATTAATTTAGATTTATCAAAATACCCAAAGGTTTTCTGAGCAGTATCTAAATCTAGCTCTTTGTTGTTATCTAGAGTTAATAAACTTCTATCTAGTAAAGATAATGCATCTCTAACAGATCCCTCTGAAATTTTAACAATTAGCTTTAAAGCATCGTCAGATGCTTTGCCATTTTCTTTTTTTTTTATTTTTTTTATAAATTCAAACAATTCAGATGATCTAATTCTGGACAAATCAAATCTTTGACATCGTGAAACTACTGTTATTGGAATTTTTTTTATTTCTGTCGTTGCAAAAATAAATTTTAAGTATTCTGGTGGTTCTTCTAATGTTTTTAATAAAGCATTAAATGCCTGTTTACTTAGCATGTGAACTTCATCAATTATAAATATCTTATATTTAGATGATGTTGGTCCATACCTAGAAAATTCAATTAAATCCCTAACATCATCTACACCTGTTTTACTCGCTGCATCCATTTCAAGAACATCAATATGACTTGAGTTTGCTATTGCTTCACAATTATCACATAATTGATCTTTGCATAAATTTTCAATTCCATTTAAACAATTCAATGATTTAGCAACTATCCTGGCTGTTGTAGTTTTTCCCACTCCTCTAATACCAGTAAAAAGATAAGCATTAGGAATTTTATCAGCTTTAATTGAATTTATTATAGTTTCTGCAACAACATCTTGACCTATTAAATCATCGAATGTTTGTGGTCGATATTTTAAAGCTAAAACTTTAGAATTTTTATTCATTGTTAATCCTTAGGAGACTAGAACCTGGATAACTGTCTTTACGATTGCTTCTGTTAAGATCTAGTCGAGTTCAAGCAGCACCCACCTCTAGCCTCCAGAACTATTATAGCAGTAATGATTTCTAATCTACAAGAAAAGATTAAAATTTATTTTTCTCTTTGTTTGTCGGCTTCAAAAACACCTAGAACGTGAAAATCTTGGCAATGTAATCCTAATTCTTCTAAAGATTTTTGAACTTTGGGATTTTCTATGTGCCCATCAAGGTCACATAAAAAAAAGAAAGAGTCGAATGTATTCTTTTCTGGATAGCTTTGTAATTTTGTTAAATTAACTCCATTAATCGCAAATCCACCTAAAGATTGGTAAAGCGCCGCAGGTTTACTTTTTAATTTAAATAAAAAAGATGTAATATATTTTTTATTTTCTAAGTCTGGTTGAGAAATATTTTTCCCCATTACCAAAAATCTAGTAAGATTGCCTTTCTCATTTTCAATATTTTTTTCAATTATTTCTAAATCGTAAGTTTTTGCACTCAATGAAGATGCTATTGCTGCTTTTTTTTTATCTTTATATTGTGAAATCATTTCTGCAGATCCAGCTGTATCTGCTCTAACATGTTCAGTCAAATTATTTGATTTAATAAATTTTGAGCATTGAGATAATGCTTGGGTATGTGAATAAACATCCTTTATCTCAGAAATTTTAGTACCTCTAAGACCTAACAGATTATGTTCTATTTTTTGAAAATATTCAGAGTAAATATTTAGTCTGTATTTGAATATCAAATATTCAATTCCTATGTTTCCAGTAATTCTATTTGATTCTGGAATAATAATTTTAGAATCAGAGTCTTTTGACGCCTTTAAAAAACATTCATCAAACGTTTTACAAGGAACAATTTCAGCTTTTGGATCTATAGATAAAGCTGCTAAATGCGAATATGCCCCATAAGTTCCTTGAAAAAAAAATTTACTCATTATGATTTATATTATTCCATTATTTTTTTTATAGCCACATAATCTTCAGCAGTATCTACTCCTATTGGGGATGATTTTGCATGAGCAACATTAATTTTTATATTATTATCCAAAGCTCTAAGTTGCTCGAGTTTATATTTAATTTCATTTTTGGATTGACTATATGAAACAAATCTTTTTAAAATTTCAAATCTATAACAATAAATACCTAAATGATGGTAAGCATTTTCAATTGTATTAGCTGATTTTCTCATAAAATTTACAGCTTGAGGAAACTGAGAGTCTCTCAAGCTTTCTTTTGTAACTACCTTAACAACATTTGGTTCTTCATACATTTTTTTATTTAAAATATTTGAGGCTAGAGTACCCAAATCAAATTTTGTATTTATCATTTGTCTATGTAAGTTCTTAATATCATCTATATTTATCAAAGGTTCATCCCCTTGGAGGTTTAAGATTAGTTCAGCGTCTGATTTCCCAATTTTATTTAGAGCCTCATAAATTCTATCTGTCCCGGTTTTATGATTATTGTATGTTAAAATGGCTTGACCACCATTTTTTTTTACATCATTAGCTATTTCTTCGTCTCCTGTTGCAACATATACCTCTCCAATATTTGTTGCTATTGCCTTTTTTAAAACATGAGAAATGATTGATAAACCATTAATTTTAAGCAATGGTTTATTAGGTAGTCTAGTGGCTGCCAACCTAGAAGGAATAATAATTAATGTTTTCATTCTTTTTTTTATTTAGAATTAGATTATAAATAGGGTCAAAATTGTACATTAAAATATAAGCAATTTTTAATTTATGATGTTATACGTTCAAAATATATTTTTATAAAATGGATTCTTTTGAAATTAACAAAATAGTTGCTGCAGTTTTGATGGTTGCTCTTCTGATAATCGGGATAGGAAAAATCTCAAATATAGTATTTCATGTAGAAAAACCTAAAACCCCTGGATATGCTATAGAAGTAGAAAAAATAGCAAGTGATTCCTCATCTGTCGCTGAGGTTGCTGAGGAAAAAATTGATATAGCTGCTCTAATGTCAATGGGAGATCTAGCTAGTGGAGAAAAAATTTTCAAAAAGTGTGCTTCTTGTCACTCTATAGTTAAAGGTGGAAAAAATAAAATTGGACCAGCGTTATATAATGTTGTTGGTAGACAAGTTGGTGAGGTGAGTGATTATAAATATTCAAAAGCTCTTATAGGATATAAAAAAGCATGGACATTTGAGGAGTTAAATGGTTTTTTATTAAAACCATCTAAATGGATCAAAGGAACTAAAATGGCTTATGCTGGACTGAGAAAAGAAAAAGATAGAGCGTCAGTTATAAAATATTTAAATCAAAATTCAGATAATCCTCTTCCGTTACCTTAATTTTCCAAAACAATACAAAAGAATGCTTTTTTGAACATGCACTCTATTTAAGGCTTGCTGCCAAACTTTTGATTGTTTGCTGAAAAAAACTTTTTCTTCTACCTCGGACCCTCTCGGTAAACAATGTAAAAATATACAATCTTTTTTTGCTTGGCTCATTAGTTTTTGAGTAATCTTAAAGTTTTTAAATTGTGATAACTTTTTCTTTTTGTTTACATTGTCGTTTAAAGAAATAACTTTGTCAGAGAATATGACATCTGCATTTGTTACAGCTTTTTTTGCATTATTATAAATATAAATTTTTTTTTTATTTTTTTTTACCCAATCTAATACAAATTTACTTGGAGAATAATTTTTTGGACACCCAATATTTAATTTAAAATTTAATTTAACTGATGCTGCAATTAAACTGTTCAAAACATTATTGGAGTCTCCTATCCAGCTAATATTTAATTTTGATATTGGTTTTTTTTTTATTTCCTCTACTGTAAATATATCAGACAGTACTTGAGTTGGATGTGAGGATGGACTAAGTCCATTAATTACTGGAATAGATAAATTTTTTTTAAAGTTTTCTACCTTTTCATCGTTATCAGTTCTAAGCATAAAACCATCACCATAAGTGGACAAAATTTTTGCTGTATCCTCAAGTGATTCTCCTCCCTCACCCAAATGAAGCTCATTAGATCTTAAAGTTAACGTTCCACCCCCAAGTTGTTTAATTGCTAAATAGAAGCTCAACCTTGTTCTTAAGCTAGATTTCTCAAACATTTGTATAAGCAGTTTTCCACTTAGAGGGGACCCTTTATCAACTTCTAAGGTATTTAGATATCGTCTTGCTTGTTTTCTTTTTTTTGCATCAATTAGGATTTTTTTTAAATCATTTGCCGGTATATCTTTAAGATTTATAAAATGTTTCATCTATTTATATTCTAAACAAACTTTTTTGATTATCTTTATTGCTTGATTCAATTCATTTTTTTTAACATTTAGTGGTGGTAAAATTCTTACTACATTCTCAGCTGCTCTGATTGTAAGTAACTTATTATGCATAAGCTTTTTAATAAAGCTTGTTTGATCTTTATGTAACTGTAATCCAATTAAAAAACCTCTTCCTCTTACTTCTTTTATTATTTTTGGAAATTTTTCTTTAATCTTATTTAGTTGATAATGAAAATATTTTGAGTTTCTTTTTACGTTATTTAAAAAGTTTTTATTTGAAATTATATCTAATACTGTAGAACCAACCTTCATTGCTAAAGGGTTGCCCCCAAAAGTAGAGCCGTGCGTTCCTGCTATCATACCCGAGGCAACCTTTTTATTCATTAAAACCGCTCCTATTGGAAAACCACCTCCAATACCTTTCGCAATTGGTACTATATCTGGTTTTACTCTGGATCTCTCAAAAGCAAAAAAGTCTCCAGTTCTTCCAATCCCACATTGTACTTCATCAAGAATTAACAACACATCCTTTTTATTACAAATTTTTCTCAGTCCTTTTAAGCACCAATCAGGTATTTGTTTTATTCCACCCTCGCCCATAATTGTTTCTACCATTATAGCTGCTGTCTTTTTGCTAATTAATTTTTTCATTTTTTTATGGTCTCCAAAATTAAAATGATCAAAACCTGCTACTTTAGGGCCAAAACCCTCTGTCATTTTTTTTGATCCACTTGCGTAAATTGCAGCAATTGTTCTCCCATGAAATGAATTCTTAATACAAAGAATTCTGTTTTTATTAAATTTTCCCTTAGAATAAAAATATCTTCTAGCAACTTTAATCGCAGCTTCTGTTGCCTCTGCGCCACTATTTTGAAAAATTATATAATCTGCAAAAGTTTTTTTAGCTATTTTCTTAGCTAATTGTTCCCCTTCAGGAATAGTGAAAGCATTTGACACATGCCAGACTTTTTTTGATTGCTCATTTAAAGTTTTAATTAATTTGGGGTGAGCATGACCTAATGAATTAACTGCAATTCCTTGTACAAAATCTAGATACTTAGAACCATTAGTTGCATATAAAAAACTACCCTTGCCTCTACAAAATGATATTTTTTTTCTATTATAATTTTTTGCTAAATTGCTTTTAATTTTCATAAAATCTTTTTATAAATAATAATATTTAGATACAAGCAACGATTGAATATTTAAAAAAATAAAAACATCTTTTGTGTGTATAACTTAAATTAATTTCTTGTTTATATAATAATGATACCAGTATATTGTGTTTTTAAAACATTAGAGCACAATATATAGGAATTTATGAGCTGGACAGATGAAAAAGTCGCAAAACTTAAAAATCTTTGGGGCAAAGGGAATACTGCTAGCCAAATTGCTGAGATAATTGGTGGGATTAGTAGAAATGCTGTAATTGGTAAAGCTCATAGACTAAATTTATCTGCAAAAATTAAAACTAGAACTGCAGCTTCAAGTGAAAATTTTAATAATTCGGTAGAGAGTAAAAGTGCCAAAACAAGACAGGGTAGAAGAAGTAAATTTAAATCATTAATAATAGATAAAGATTTTGAGCCTGAAAATCCTAAACAATTAGAAGACCTTGATGAAAACTCATGTAAGTGGCCAATTGGACATCCAGACGAAGAAAAATTCTATTTCTGTGGCAGATCTTCACTTAAAGATTTTTCATATTGTAAGCTCCATCTTCTTTATGCATATCAACCGAAAGGTAAAAAAGAAGATCTGAGTGATAAGAACGAAATCCCAGAATTTATCGAAAAAAAAATTAAATCAGCGTAAGATTTTTTTTAATCTTTTTTATTTAAAGAATATTTATCAGTTGAAAACTGACCACCTTCTCTCCACATATAACAGTATTTTTTAACTTCCTGATCAAAGTATCTTTTACTTGGAACTCCAAGTTGTGAATTACTTTTATACTTTCCTGTTAAAATATTATCATATTTAAGAAGCTTTAATTGATCTTGAGTAATCATCGGTTTTGGGAATATTTCAAAAAATTTTGCTGACAAGTTTGCAATTGGCAAGGGTAAAGGAATCAACATTCTTTTTTTACCTATTAATAGTAAAAGTTTTTCTAAAATTTCTTTAAATGTAATTATTTCCGGACCTGCACATTCAATTATATTTGAAGAAATGTCTTTAGAAAGTACATGGTAAATTATATCTATTAAATCTGAACAGTGGATCGGCATAAACTTAGTTTTTCCTGAGTAGTAGAGGGGAAAAAATGGAAGATTGCTCAGTAGAGTCATGAAGTTGGTTGAGAAGTTATCATCAACTGAATATACTATTGAAGGCCTCAAAATTGTTGCTAAAGGAAAATTTTTTAAAATATTTAACTCACCATTTAATTTTGATTTAGCGTATTTAGAGTCTACCGCACTATTTATACCAAGTGCCGAAATATGAATGAATTGTTTTAAATTATACTCTTTGGAAAGTTTGGCTAAAATAGAAGGAAATATAACATGAATATTTTCAAAAGAATTTCCTCTTTTATCTTCATATAAAATACCAATTAAATTTATACAAATTTCAGCATTTTTAAAAAGATCTCTTATTTTCTTTTCATCAAATATATTTGCTTCAACGATATCTATATATCCAGCATTTGCTTGGGTTTTGATCACAAAACTCTTTTGATGCAAATTTCTCGTAACAATAGTTACTCTATAGTTGTTTTTTGTTAACTTTCTGATTAGTTGTCTACCAATTTGACCACTGCCACCAAAAATTAGACAATTTTTTGCTTTCATATATATATGTTTAGAGATGAGTAATAATATTAAACTTCACAAAAATGATTTACCAGATGATTTAAAATTAGGCAACGTTTTAGCTGTAGATGGCGAGTTTATGGGCCTAAATGTGAGACGAGACCCCCTTTGTCTCATACAAATATCATCAGGCAATTCAGACGCTCATATAATTCAATTTGATAGAAAAAATTATAATGCTCCTAATTTGACTAAAATTCTAAATGATGAAAATATTACTAAAATTTTTCATTATGGTAGAGCAGATATAGCTCATATTAAATATTATTTAAAAACAGACACCAATAATATTCTTGATACAAAAATAGCATCAAAATTAGCAAGATCATATTCAGATAGTCATTCTTTAAAAACACTTATAAAAGAATTTGCAAATATAGATATTAGTAAACAATTTCAAAGTTCTGATTTTGGAGGTGAGCTTTCATCGGCTCAACTAAAATATTGTGCTAACGATGTAATATACCTTCATAAAATTCATGATGAACTTAATAAAATACTAGTGAGAGAAAATAGAATTAAACTTTATCAAGATTGTCTTAATTTTTTAAAAACAAGAGTGGATCTTGATTTGGCCTTATTTAAAGATGATATCTGGTCACATTAAATGAAAAAAAAAGATCATAAAAAAATCGGAAAAAATGTAATTGAATTAGAAATACAAGCCTTAAGAAGTTTAAAAAATTCTATTAATAATTCTTTTAATAGAGCAGTAGAAACAATAGCCAAGTGTCCGGCTAAAATAATTTTCTGTGGTGTGGGTAAATCATCTAAAATTTCTGCAAAATTAAGTGCAACATTTTCATCTGTTGGTTGTCCTTCTTTTACATTATCTGGAGCAGAAGCCAGTCATGGAGATATGGGAAGTATTCAAAAAAGAGATGTTTTAATTTTAATTAGTCAATCAGGTGAAACACAAGAATTAAAAAATATTATACAATTCGCAAACAGAAATAGAATTACCTTAATTGGTATTGTCTCTAATAAAGATTCAACATTATATAAAGCATCTGATATAAAGATTTTTATACCAGAGGTTAAAGAAGCAGGACATGGCATTGTTCCCACATCAAGTACGACCGCCGCAATGGCAGTGGGAGATGCTCTTGCAATAGCATGTATGGAATATAAAAAATTTAGTAAACTAGATTTCAAAAAATTTCATCCTTCAGGTAATTTAGGGAAAAAATTAAAAACTGTGGAAGATTTAATGGTAGTTAAAAATAAAATACCTTTTATAAATGAAAATAAATCAGTTAAAGATGGATTAAAAATTTTAAATTCAAAAAAACTTGGAGTTTTAGTGGCTAGAAATCATAGTCATATTACTACAGGAATATTTACCGATGGAGATATAAAAAGGGCAATGCAAAAAAATAACGATATAATAAACAAAAAAATCAAGTCTTTCATAACAAAAAATCCAATAAGCATAGATAAAGACACTCTCGCCGTAAAAGCATTAAATATCATGAATGATAAAAAAATTACCTGTTTATGCGTTTATAAAAATCAAAATAAAAAGAAAACTATAGGTATTATTCATATTCACAATATTCTTGATACAAATATTAATTAAAATGAATAAAAAAAAATTTGTTCAGATTGCTCTCTCACTAATAATATTTTTATTAATTGCCAGTTCCTATATTATTTTTTTTAAAAAAAACAAAATGGATAGTAATAAAATTACTTCAAAAACATTAGTTCTTACTAAAGAGGATAATAACTTGATTAACGATTTACAATATTTCTCAAAAGATGATAATGGAAATTCTTATTTACTTAATGCAAAAAGTGGTTATCCAGATGAAAATAATTCAAAAATTATATATTTAACTAATGTTAAAGCTCTTATTAATTTTGATAATAACAATGAAATTATTGTTACTTCAGAAAATGCGGTTTATAATAACTCATCCTATGACACTGAGTTTACAGAAAATGTAATAATTACTTATGCAGATAATGAATTAACAACAAAAAATATGAAAGCATTAATTTCACAAAATCTTGTAATTCTATCTGGAGATATCGTTTATAAAAATGATTTCACCAACCTTTATGCAGATCAAATTGAATATGATCTAATTGAAAAAACTTCTAAAATATCAATGTATAACAAAAGTGAAAAGGTAAAGATTACCCATATTAATAATGGCATTAATTAAAAAATTTAGAATCAAAGAATTTAAGAGCAAATTACCTATTGCTAAATTAGAAAAAGTTTCTTTGTCTTTTTCAAGTAGACAGATTCTAGATAACATCAGTTTTAAATTAAATTCAGGTGAAATAGTTGGACTTTTAGGACCTAATGGAGCTGGAAAAAGCACAATTTTTAACATTCTGATGGGCTTGATCAAACCAGACTTCGGTAAAGTAATTATTTCTAACACCGATGTTACTAATGAACCAATATATTTAAGAGCCAGAAAATTTAAAATAGGTTATGTGCCACAATATGGAGGCTATTTTAACGATTTGAGTTTAATTGATAACTTAAAAGCTATTGGAGAAATATTGGTAAAAGATGAAAGAGAAAGAACTTCAAAAATACATAATTTGATTACAAAATTTGCTCTAGATAACGTTCAAGAAGTAAAAGCAAAATTTTTATCTGGAGGACAAAGGAGAAAGTTAGTTATTTGTATGGCTTTATTAGGTGATCCAAAGATTCTTTTATGTGATGAAATTTTTGCTGCTTTAGATGTTTTAACTATTCATATGCTTAAGGAAATTTTAGTAAATTTACAAAATGAAAAACCAAATATGTGTATAGTAATATGTGAACATCAAGCAAGAGAACTTTTGTCTATAGTTGATAGAGCAATGATTTTATCAAATTGTAGAATTATTGCTGAGGGCTCTCCAAATAAACTCATAAAAGATGAGAATGCAAAAAATCAATATTTTGGTGATTTTTTTTAAAATTTTTTATCAAATATGTAATTAATGAAAAAAATATTAACTATCAAAAGAACAATTAGGGCATTTGATAAAAAGCTCAATGTTGAGGGTGATAAAAGTTTATCGATAAGATGGGTTTTAATATCTTCATTATCAAAAAAAAAATCTACATCTTACAACCTTTTAAAGTCTGAGGATGTCTTAAGCGCAATTTCATGCATTAAAAAATTAGGTTCAAAAGTAAAAATAAAAAAAAATAAATGTGAAGTAATTGGAACTGGTCTAAATAACAAAGTTAATAAGAACTTAACTTTAAATGCTGGAAACTCAGGAACCTTGGGAAGATTAATTCTCGGATTGTTAATTAATTTTAATAAAGAATTAAAACTTAAGGGTGACAAAAGTTTATCCATAAGAGATTTTTCAAGGGTGACCACTCCTTTAAAAAAATTTGGCGCTACATTCAAATTAAAAAAAAATGGTTTGCCCATAATCATGAAAGGCATTCCTAAACCAAAGGCAATTAATTATATTGAACAAAAAGGTTCTGCTCAATGTAAAACATCAGTGATGTTTGCAGCGTTAAAGTCTGAGGGTATTACAAAGATCAAGGCTAAAAAATCAAGAAATCATACAGAGTTACTATTTAAATATTTAAAGATACCTATAACTATAAAAAAAAATAAGAACTATGATTTTATAACTGTTAAAGGTGTTAAGAATATAAATTCTCTAAACTACAAGATTCCTGGTGATATTAGTTCATGTGCTTTTTTCATTGTTTTAACTATCTTATCAAAAAATTCAAAAATTTTAATTAAAGATATAAATGTAAACCCCTCAAGAATTGGTATTGTTAATATATTAAAAAAAATGGGTGGACTTGTAAAAATAACAAATAAACGAAAGTACAAAGGAGAAATAATTGGGGACATCTTTGCAAAAAGTACTAAAAATCTTAGAGCAATTAATTGTCCAACAAATCTTAATTCCAGTGCAATTGATGAGTTTTTAATAATCTTTTTAGTTGCAGCAAAATCTAAAGGAATTTCCTTTTTCAAGGATATTTCTGAACTAAACCAAAAAGAAAGTCCAAGACTTATTTGGGGGTCAAAAATATTAAATTTGATTGGAATTAAAAATATTCTTACTAAAGATTCTATTAAAATATATGGAAATCCAGATTTAAAAGTAAAAAAATCCATAGAGATTAAAAATTTTTTGAAAGATCATAGGGTTTTTATGATGAGTGTAATTGCAGCATTAACATTTGGGGGTCAATGGAAAATCAGTGATCTTGATTCCATAAAAACATCTTTCCCCACATTTTTAAAAACTTTAAAATTCATAGAACAAAAAAGTATTCAAAATTGAGGCAAATTACTTATTTACCTGAAAATAATTCTTCTAATTTAACGATTAATAGTTGATAAACATTATAAATTTCAGTAGAAGATCCTGCTTTTAAAATATTTAAAAGCTAAACATATGGAAATATACAAAAATTTAGACAATCCACTCTCAAAAGAGTTTGAACAACTTTTAAATAACCAGCTATCAAAAATTCAAATTGAAGAAGGTAAAATTATTAATGGAAAAATTAATAAGATAACAGAAAAATTTGTTTTTTTATTCGTAGAGGGCTTAAAGAGTGAGCCTGTGCTAGATATTAATGAATTAAAAAGTATTGGGTTGACTGATAAAATTAAAGTAGGTGAAACCATTCCAGTTCTTCTTGAAAAAATAGAGGATAAAAATGGAGAAGTTTTAGTTTCTGCAAGTAAAGCTCAAAAGATTAAAGGTTGGGACAAACTTGTAGCAGCTTATGAAAGCAATGAACCAATTATGGGAAAAATTACATCAAAATGTAAGGGTGGATGTATAGTTGAACATATTGATACTGGCTCTTTAATGTTTTTACCTGGCTCTCAAATAAGTGATAAGCCATTAAAAGACATAAGCCATTTAATGAATGAACCTCAAAAGTTTGCATTAATAAAGTTAGATAAAGTGAGAGGTAATGCATGCGTCTCTAGAAGAGAAATAATTTCATCATTTAAAAAAGAGGATAAAATCAAGATTATCGAAAAATACAAAGTAGGTGATATCATTAAAGGAGCCGAGGTTAAGGGATATAGTACATTTGGATGTTTTTTTAATGTTAACGGGGAACTCGATGTATTAGTGCACCTTCAAGAAATATCATATTCAAGAGTCAATCATCCTGATGAAGTTTTTAATATAGGTGAAAAGCATGATCTAAAGGTAATCTCTGTAGATAAAGAAAAATTACAAGTTGGATGTTCAGTTAAGCAACTTTCTCCAGATCCTTTTGAGCATATAGAAAATTATGAATTGAATAAAAATTATAAAGTAAAAGTTGTTAAGATTATGGATTTTGGTGCCTTCTGTGAATTAGAACCTGGCCTAACTACTCTTCTTCACTCTAGTGAATTAAGCTGGACAAAAAAAAATGTTTCTGCAAAAAAAATGTTTAAAATTGGAGATGAAGTAGACTGTGTCATAACTGAAATTGATAAAACAAAAAGAAGAATTGCAATATCACATAGATTAACCCAAGAAAATCCATTCTTAACATTTGAAAAGAAATATCCTGTTGAAACTATTGTTAATGGAGAGGTTGTAAATAAAAATGAGTATTCATTATTTTTAAAAATAGAAGAGCTAGATATTGATGCCTTCTTACATTGTAACGACTTAACATATCTTAATAATGGTGAAGAAGAATTAAACAAATATAAAAAAGGTGATAAAATTAAAGTGAAAGTTTTGGAAATAAAGGCTTCAGAACAAAAAATTAGAGTTGGTCTAAGACAAACTCAAGCAGATCCATTTGAATGGTTTAAAGATAAATCTAAAAATCAAATTATAACTGTCAAAATTGTATCAACAGATAATAAAGGATTGACTGTAAGACCTGAAGGCTGTGACATGGATTTTTCTATCAAGAAGTCATTAATTGCAATTAATGCTGCTGATGCAAGACCTGCTAGGTTTACAGGAGGTGAAAGAATTGATTGTGCTATAGCTGATATAGATATTTCTAAAAGAAAAGTGGTTTTGAGTATTAAACTTTTAGAAGAAATAGAAAAAAAAGAAGCTTTAGAAAAATATGGATCTGAAGGATCGGGTAAAAATTTACCTTTTTCATCTTTATCTGAAGATTTAAAAAAAAAAGAAAAAAAAGAGTAACAGACAAAAAAATTTAAATTGGCTATTGTAAAATCAAAGCTTTTAAAACAACTTTCAAAAAACTACCCAAATTTTCTCAAGAAAGATTTAGAAAAATTTACAGACATCATTTTAAAAGAAATAATACAAACACTTCAAAGAGGCGAAAGAGTAGAATTAAGAGGATTTGGAATTTTTGCAAGCAAAATTCAAAAAGCAAGAATTTCTAGAAATCCTAAAACCGGTGAAAAAGTCAATACGGCTGAAAAAAAAACAATTAACTTTAAAATGTCCAAAGAGTTGTTTAAAAAACTAAATAATGAAAAAGAATAAAATATTTGTTGCTTGTGATAGTACCAATATTTCAAAAATAAAAGAAATAATCAAGAAAACACAAAATAATAAAATTAAAGTTGGGTATAAATTTGGGTTAGAAATTTTAAATTCTAAAAATGGTAGAAAATTTGTATCTAAGTTAAAGGAAAAAGTTATATTTGCTGATCTCAAACTTCACGATATACCAAATACTTGTTCATCAACAATTAAGGCACTAAAAGATTTGAGCATAAATTATCTAACTATTCATATAAGTGCTGGCTTAAAAGCGCTAGTAGCTAGTAAAAAAGCTTCAGGTAAAACTAAACTAATTGGTGTTTCAATTTTAACATCTCTGGATAATAAAGAATTAAAAGAAATTGGTTTTAACAAAGATGTAAAAAAATTAGTTTTTCATCAAGCTAAACTGGCTAGCAAAGCTAAATTGGATGCTATTGTTTGTAGCGCTCAAGAAGTGAATATAGTTAAAAAAATATTTAAGAAAGAAATAATTACACCAGGAATTAGATTTAGCTCTGATGCTAATGATCAAAAAAGAATTTTAACACCTAAGCAGGCATATAAAAATGGAAGTGATTGGCTGGTTATTGGAAGACCTATAACCAAAGGTAATATAAAAAAAAATATGCAAAAATTAATTAATCATTTAAGTCAATGATTAAAACTAGCAAAATATGTGGTATCTCAGATCTTGATACTTTAAATTATATTATTAATCATCCATATCCACCTGAGTTTATAGGTTTCATTTGTAATTATAAAAAAAGCTCAAGATATGTTGGGATAGATAAACTAAAAGAATTAACTAAAGTAAACAAGAAACATTGCAAGTTTGTTGCTGTTTTGGTTAAACCAGATAATCAAATATTAGAAAAAATTAAAAACTTAAATTTTGATTATTATCAACTCTATGATTGTAGCCCTATTGAGGTTGAGTCTATAAAAAATAAATATAATAAAAGGATTATTACTGCTTTTACTATTCAAAATATTCAGGATGTTAAGAAACACGAGCTATACAAAAATGTTACTGATATTTATTTATTTGACAGCAAGGGTTATGAAAAAAGTATATCTTTTAACCATTCATTGATTAAAAACATTGAATTTAATAAAAAGGTAATGCTAGCAGGAAATATAAATTATAACGATGACCTTGTAAAATTAAATGAAATAGCAGATATTATTGATATATCTGGAGGTTTAGAAACTTCTGGATTAAAAGATATTTCCAAAATAAAAATTTTTTTAAACAAAATAGAAAATTTAAAAAATGAAACTTAAAAAAAAAATTCCTTTAATTGATCAACATGACAAGTTTGGATTTTGGGGGGGTAAATTTGGTGGAAGTTTTATTCCCGAAACTTTAAAAAAACCAATAGAAGATTTGACTAACGAATTTCAAAAACTAAGAAATGATAAAAAATTTATTAAAAAAAGAGATTTTTACTTTAAAAATTATATTGGTTCACCAACTCCATTTATTAAATTAGAGAAACTAACTAATCATCTAGATGGGGCACAAATTTGGGCAAAAGTAGTTTCTGAAGCTAATGGAGGTGCACATAAAATTTACAATGCAACAGTCCATGCTTTAATTTGTAAAGCTATGGGAAAAAAATATATTGTTGGAGATACAGGTGCAGGCTACGCAGGTAAAATGCTAAGCATGGCTGCCAAGAAATTTGGTCTTAAATGTAAAATTTTTATGGGCGCAAAAGATATCAAAAGACAAAAACCCAATTGTGATGCAATTAAAAAAAATGGTGCCGAAATTATTCCTGTTTATTCTGGTAGCCAAACTTTAGTCGACGCAGTAAGTGAGTGTATGAGATATTGGGTATCAAACTGTGATAATACTCACATGTGTGTTGGTTCAACTGTTGGTCCTAACATTTTTGTTAAAATCTGTGGATTTAGCACAGCACAAATTTCAAGAGAATTAAAATCACAAATTAAAGATGAATTTAAAAAAATACCTAAAAAAATAAAATTGATTAATTGTGTTGGAGGTGGGAGTTCAGCTTATGGTTTTTGGAGTGAATTTGTTGATTATAATAAAAAACAAATCGAGTTAATTGGTGTTGAGGCTGGGGGCCCTAAGAACTCAAAGTTACATGCGGCTCCTTTAAGTAGAAATGCTAAAATAGGTATTTTACATGGTGCGGCTTCTTATGTTTGTCAAAATCATGAAGGTCAGATTAACAAAACAGAGTCTATTAGTGCAGGACTAGACTATCCCGGTGTTAGTCCAATACATTGTTTTTTAAAAGATACTAAGAGAGCAAGATATACTTATGCAACAGATGAGGATGCTTTAAATGCTTACAAAATGATAACTAAATTTGAAAATCTTAATCCAAGTTTAGAACCAAGTCATGCATTTGCTGAGGCTATTAAAATTGCTCCAAAATTAACTAAAGATACAATCATTATCGTTAACTCTTGTGGAGATGCTAAAAAGGATAGAGATATCTTAAAAAAAAAATTGGGAAAATATTAATGATCAGTTCTCTAATAAATCAATCATTTAGAAATGCTAAAAAAGAGAATAGGCCTGCCCTTCTTACTTATACAGTGGCTGGAGATAATACAAAAAAAAATTCATTAGAAATTTTAAAATCAATTTCACAATATGCGGATATTTGTGAATTAGGATTTGCACACAACACTCCTATAGCAGATGGGGGTCAAATTCAAACTAGTGCTTATCGTGCAATAAAAAATGGCATTAAGATTGGTGATGTTTTTTCAATAGTTAGCAGCTTTAAAAAGGAAAAAAAAAATAAACCAATCATTTTAATGGGCTATTATAATATGATTTATCAATACAATGAAAAAAAATTTCTACAAAAATGTAAAAAATCAAAAGTTGACGGACTAATTGTGGTAGACTTACCCTACCCAGAAAATAAAGTTTTTGCATCAAAGTGTAAAAAAAATAAGATTAATTTTATTCAACTAATTGCCCCTACAACTTCAAATAGTAGATTAAAGCAAATTGTAAAAGATTCACATGATATGATATATTATATAAGTATGTTATCTACAACTGGTGGAAAATTGAAAGTTTCTTCAAGAAAAATATTAAAAGAGTACTCTAAAATTAAAAATCAAGATAAGTCAAAAAATGTTGTAATAGGTTTTGGAATAACTGAAAAAACTATAAAATCTTTAAAAAAAGCTGATGGATTAGTTGTTGGTAGTGCAATTTGCAAAGAAATAACAAATTCATTGAAAAAAAAACAAAATACTGTCACAAATGTTACTAATATAGTGAGAAGATTAAGAAATAAAATAAAATGAACTGGATTACTAAAATAATTAAAGCAGGTGAGAAAATTAAGTCAGCTATACATAAAAGAGCTACCAAAGAAGATGTAGCCAATAGTGACTGGGCTTCTTGTTGCAAGGGACCAATTTTAAAAAAAGATTTAGAAGAAAATTTATGGGTTTGCCCTGAGTGTAACAAACATCATCGTATCAAACCAAAGCAAAGATTTGATATTTTTTTTGGAAAAAATAACTATGAAATATTTAAAACACCAATTCCAAAAGATGACCCTTTAAATTGGAAAGATACAAAGTCTTATAAAGATAGATTAAGAGGTGCTAGAAAGAAAACTGGCATGGATTGTGCAATGATGGTTGTATGTGGATCGGTTAATAATATAAAAATTACTGCAGTGGCATCAGATTTTGATTTTTTAGGAGCTTCGATGGCTGCTGCGGAAGGTGAGGCTTTTTTATATGGTATTCAACATGCGATAGAAAACCAAACACCATTTTTATGTTTTAGTTCAGGTGGAGGAATGAGAATGATGGAAAGTCTTATTTCGTTATCTCAAATGACTAGAACAACACTTGCTATTAATGAACTTAAAGACAAAAATCTTCCTTATTTGGTCTGCATGACGGATCCAACCGCAGGAGGAATTACAGCTTCGTATGCTATGTTAGGAGACGTTAATATAGCGGAGTCAGACCACGCACTAATAGCTTTTGCAGGAGCTAGGGTAATACAAGGAACTGTTAAAGAAGAATTGCCTGAGGGATTTCAAAAAAGTTCTTATGTTCAAAAAACTGGTTTTGTTGACTTAATTGTAGATAGAAAAGATCTTTCTGAAAAGATAGGAACTTTATTATCGATATTGTTAAAGAAAAATTCTGTTATAAGCACTGAAGAAAATGAAACTACAAAAGATACTCAGTCGCTTTCTAAAATTGCATAAAAAAGAAATCGACTTAAGCCTAGATCGAATTAATAATCTTTGTAAAAAACTTGGTAATCCACAAGACAAAATTAAAGCTATTAGTTTTGTTGGTACTAATGGAAAAAATTCAACTATCCAAGCTTGCTTTTCAATTTTAAAGGAAGCAAAAGTTAAATGTAATGTTTATACCAGTCCTCATATTGAAAAAATTAATGAAAGATTTGTTTTTAACAATGAACAATTAAAAGATAATGAATTAGCTAGTCTTTTTGAAGAAGTTGAAGAAATAAATAATAACCAACCCATAACTTTTTTTGAAATTTTAACAGCATGTTATTTTTTTAAGGCAGCACAATATCCAGATAATCTCAACTTAATTGAGGCAGGGTTGTTTCATCGATTTGATGCAACAAATATTCTAAAAAAAAACTTAGCGAGTATTATAACTTCAATTTCAAAAGACCATTTAGACTGGTTACCAAAAAATGAGCAAACAATTGATAAGATTATTTTTGAAAAAACCTCAGCTCTTTTAAATTCAAACATCATAGTTGCGAAACAAAGTAGTGAGACTGTGATGAAAAATATCATAAAAACTATATCTAAAAATAGATCAAATAAATATTTTTTTAGTAAAAATTTTACATATTCTATGAATGAAAATAATTTTTTTTATTATGAAGATAAAATTGGTGGGTTAAAATTACCTATCCCAAATCTTCATGGTCAATTTCAATTGGAAAATATTTCAACTGCTATAGCTACTTTAAGAGTTTTAGATTTAAATGTTAAAGATCAACATATTGCAAATGGTATTAAAAAAATTTCAAATATTGCAAGACTTCAGGAAATTAAATCTGGTAAATTAAAAGAATTAGTTAAAAACAATAAATTAATAGTTGATGGAAGTCATAATGAAGATGGAGCTAGAGTGTTAAATGAATATCTTCAAACCTTAGATTGTAATAAACACATTATTATTTCAATGATGGCAAATAAAAATCATGAAAAATATATTAGTTACTTTAAAGATATTTCATCAATAACTACTATAGACTTAAAAACTCAACCAAACTCTATTAGCGGAAAAGATTTAAAAGAGAAATTTAAAAGTATACCTAACGTAAAATATCAACCAAGCATTGAACTGGCTATTAGATCTATTGATTTAAAAGAAGGTGATCTTTTATTAATTACAGGATCTTTGTATGGGGCCGCTGAAATATTAAGTAAAAATTAAATATTCTTTTCTAAAAACTCTTTCATGTGACTTTCTGGGACGCCACCAACCTTTCGATCAACTTCAACACCTTTTTTATAGATGATAACTGTTGGCACTCCTCTTATTCCTGCTGCACTTCCTGTATTTATGCCATCGTTCTCAATATCTGCATAATACATTTTGCATTTGTCTTTATATTCTTCTGATAATTTATCCATAACAGGTTTTAATGTCTTGCATGGTCCACACCAAGCTGCACTAAATTGTATTACAGAAACATCTTCACTCTTAATTTTATTATCAAAATCTTCATCTTTAAAATCTATAAGCATAAAACCTTTCTAATAATTGGTGCTATAAAGTCAACTACGCAATTTCATATTTTTTTTCAATAGACATAATAAATTCGTTAATTTCATCCAATTTTTTTAATTCCTCATCATCATCTCTATTGTCTGCCTGATCTCTTAAAATATCAATTTCATTATAGGCCATCCCAATAGTTTGCCATTTTTCTTTATTTTTACTTAAAATTCGTCTGGCAATTTCACTCTTTATGTTTTTGTACAAGTCCGGTGGTAAAATCTGTGGTGCTTCCTGATAGATAATTTTTTGCCCAAACCAGCTACACCGTTTATCTTGAAATTTATCTAACATTCTTAATTTATCTTCCCAGGAAGAACTATGCCAGATTTTGAATAAGGCTGTATCTTTGTTTGGGATAAATTTTTCGTATAAAGTTTCTTCAGGCAATAAATCCTCTTGCGTTTTGGTTTGTGCCTTCTCTTCTGCTGCTTCTCTATTAATAATTTGAATATTTTGACAAAATTTTTTGCTACTTCTTACTAATTCTGCCCTTTTTTTAATCATTTCTAAATCAAGATCAGAATAAGCCTTTTCTTTTAATGCGAATTTTTTATCTAAAACTATTGGAGCTTTATTAGTTTTAATTACTCGAAGTGCTTTGGGACTAATTTTTTTTAAATTTGCTTTAAGCTCATTTACTGACATATTTAAAAATGGTTCTGGGTCTCTTCTTAAGTCCCACAAATATCCCCAAGATGCATAAGAAGGATGAAAACAATGAGTTGGATGCAATGTACAAACTAGATACATCATATTTCTACCTTTAACATTTTCAAAAATTGAATATATGCCCTCACTTTTTAAAATAGACTCCACACTACTTTTTGTTGAAGTACTTAAAAATTTTTCCCAATTTGTTTTATGTTTGTCCTTTATAATTCTCAAAATTTTTAATGAATTGTGTGCATCAACATAAGCAGTATGGGCTGCTGATGTATCAAAACCTTGCTGACGAGCTAAACCTTCCAAAGCCAGACTCTCATTTCCTGCTACTGTTAATTCTGTTTTTAATGTATCAGAATTGATAGTTTGAGCGGCTCTTGCTACATGTAAACCATCATGTTCCTGATTGGGTGAGGAATGAGTTATATAAGGATATCTATTTCCCTTAAAAAAATTGAAATGAAACATCCTTCTATCAAAATTTAAATTGCTCCAACCCATAAACATAGCAGGAGCAACTTTTGAAAAGAAATTTTCAACAGCACCCAAAAAATCATAGTGTGAATAATTACCTTTGGTAAGTAAATCAATACTTGTAGAATTAACTAAAAGTGCTTTTGCGCTTGGGACTTCACCCTCTGGCATTCTTCCTCTTATATTTAGTTTCCCTATCTCTTTAAGATTTTTATCAACTACAACTGCACCAACTTCAATGATGGATCCCCAAATTGTACTGTTGGTTGTTTCTGTATCGTAAATTACTATTTTGTCCATTTTTTAAAATCAATACTAAAGTTCATTAAATTTTTTTAGTCTTCCTAAAAATAAATTTTGATAAATAATTAATTCTGATCCTTCAATCTTAAATTCTTGGAATAAATTATCTACTGTACAAACTAGAATTACACAAGATGTGATGTTTGTGTTATACACAATATTATGAGCTAATGAGTAAGCACTTGTTTGCAAGAACCATGAGTCTATATACTCAACTTTTTTTGGTTTATTAGATTGCTTGAAATCAATTATACAACTTTGCCCCTCATAAACTCCAACACAGTCAGCAGTTCCTGCATATTTTTCTGGATAGTAAAGTGTACACTCAACTCCCCATATTTCCTCTAACCTATTTTTTAAACCTTTATCGATAATTTCTTTAGCCATTAATTTATATTGTTCACTATCTTCAAAAAAACTTAAATTTTCTCTGCCTAAAAGAAAGGACTCTAAATAATTATGCATCTTAGACCCTCGACTACTTGCAGCTTTTGTGATTGCTTCAGCTTTCTTTTGACCGGTCCTTTCTCGCCAATTAGCTAAAGCTGCTTTATCTTCTTCAGATTTAGTTGCATCTAAAATTGAAGTAACACTCGGTAATTTTGATTCTCCTAATAAGTATCTTCTGACTCCATCTACCGTTGCTCTTGATGATGAAGGATAGTCATATTTCTTATTCCATTGCATGAAGTTTCTTATAATCGGTATTAAAAGAAAAAAGAAATTAATTTTTGAGTTGCTTGTTCCTTTCAGCAAATTTTTCTACGTTTTCTGTTTGAACGGCTTTCTCAACCTGCTCGGGATCTTTTATATTTTCTAAAGTTCTGCTTATTGATCTTGCATCAGTGCCAAATTTGTCTACCACACTCATTGCTTCTTCTAATTTTTTTCTAAGTGTAATTATATTATCAAAATGTTTACCAAATCTTGTAGTGATAGTTTTTAGATGATTGTATATTTCTGTAGCTCCTTTTTGTACTTTCAATGATTGAAAACCCATATGTAAAGATTGTAAATAGGCCGAAAGAGTATTAGGGCCACAAATTACTATTTTATATTTTTTCATTAATTCTTGAGTTAACAATTCTTTAGTACTTAGATCCTGATATTCAGTTAACTCTTTATAAAGACTTTCTGTTGGTGCATACACTATTGCAAAATCAGTTGTCTTAGGTGGAACAATGTACTTTTCCATTACACTTTTTGCTTTAGCTTTAAAAGCACTTGCTAATTTTGTTCTAGCGTCAGTAACTGCTTTCTTATCATCTGCATCATATGCATCGGTAATTGCTTTGAATTTTTCCACTGGGAAATGAGAGTCTACTGGAACTAAAACATCTCCTTGGAGCTTAATTGCAAATTCTACATTTTCACCAGTATCTTCTTTCATCTTTACGTTTATCATGAATTGAGATGCTGGTAATAAATCTTTAATTAAAGCATCAAGAGAATACTCTGCAAGAGTTCCATATTTTTTTACACCTGCTAAAATTTTTGTAATCCCCTCTTGGCTTTGATTTAATAATTGAACTTGTTGGTTAAAATTTCCAACTTTTTCATCAACTTTAGTTAAAGCTTCTGTCATATCCTTAGTAACCCCAGTTGATAACGCATTAAACGAGGTAGACATGGAACCAAGAGTCGTATTAATTGTAGCATTCAAACTATCTTTTAAACGAACTATTTCAGCATTTAAATTTGCTATTTCCTCTGATTCTTTATTATCTGTTTTAGCTTCAGATCTAATATTCAAATACAAAATAGCTAGAGTCACACCCAACAAAGAAGCTAAAATAATTAATAAAACTGTGTCCATGATTCGTATCTTGTATTATAAGGGTTTTTAATGGAATTATATCTTATTTTAAAAATTATATTCGCAATTGGTCTTTTAATAGCTCTTTACGCAATATTCAGAAATTTAGATATTATCAAAATAATCCTTATATATTTTAAAGATAAGTTACTTGGAAAGTAACTTAATTAAATTTTTTAAACCTTTTTTTTTTAGGTTTTTCTTTGATGTAAAAATACAAGCTTGAGATTTTAAGATTTTACCATCTTTCAAAACACGTAAGTTATTTGCATTTAATGTCTCACCAGTAGAACTTATATCAGAAATTAATTCTGCAGAGCCTGTAAAAGGATATGCTTCTGTTGCACCCAAACTATCGACTAACCTAAATTGTGTGACACCTTTTGAAAATAAAAATTCCCTTGTTAAATTTGGATATTTGGTTGCAACTCTTAATCTTTTTTTCTTTTTTTCCCTAAAGTCAAATGCAATTTCTTCAAGATCAGCTACAGTTTGAACATCAATCCATGGGTCAGGGATAGCTATAACTAAATTAGCCTTTCCGAAATCATATTTTTTTACTAAATTAATTTTTTTTTGTATATTAGTTCCACTCTCTTTTAACAAATCAAGTCCTGAAAAACCAATATCTAAAGAATTATCACCAAGCCTTTCTATAATCTCTCTGGCATGTAAATATAAAATTTTAATATTTTTCATATTTTTAATTGAACCAATTAGATCTCTTTCACCTCTCTCAGAAATAAGATTTAATCTTTTCTTTTTAAAGATATTTAAAACATCTTTTTTTAATCTGCCTTTACTTGGAATTCCTATGTTAATTATATTTTTCATAATTAATAATTTAGGCTTAAAGCAGCACCTACTGCAGATATTTGTTTTTTTGATCCAAGGTCAGAAATTAATTGATCATACCTTCCGCCATTAATAATATTTTTTACTTTATTATTCGATTTGATATCAATCTTAAAAACCATGCCTGTATAATATTCAAGCTGTCTTCCAAAAGAAGTTGAAAAAACTACATTCAGTTTTGAGATTCTATTAATAGAGGTAGGAAAATATTTTTGATCTACCACTAAATTTATTTGATATTTCTTAAAGAATTTATTTAATTTATCAGCAGCTTTATTAATTGGACACTTAATTTTTAAAAATTCTCTAATAATTTTTGATACATTCTTTCCTTTACTTGGTCTTCTTGGATCCTTTATCTTTTTATTAAAACGCTTTAAAATTTCTCCGACCGATCTTTCGGCGATTATAGAAGACTTGTCACCTATAAGCATTTTTTGATAACGTTTTTTATCTATTTCAACAATGGTCGGATCAACATCAGAATTTGTCTCTAACCTTTTTAGCAAATCATTAAAATAATTCTCTCTCCAAAAATGTCTTAATAGCCTTAATTTCCATCTAGTTGGAATATCTAATTTAGATATTAAAAGACTAAATATTTCAACATTACCTAATGTTAATGTTCCTGATATATATTTTAAACTTTTTAAAGAATTTAAAGATGTCTTGATAATTTCTTTATCATCATTTTTTTCATCTTTAGATCCAATAATTTCAAATCCAATTTGATTTCTAATTATTGAGTCTTTTTTATTTTGAGATTTTCTATACGCTTGACCACTGTAAAATATTTTTTCTTTACCTCTTAAATTATTTTCTAAATATCTCAAACAGGAAACAATAGTTAAATCAGGACGTAAACATAATTCCTTTCCATTTTGATCAATAAATGAAAAAATAAACTTTCTAAAGTTCTCACCAGATCTTTGAACAATATGGTTAGTTTCAATTACTGAAGGTAATTCAATATATTTAAATCCCCTGCTTTTTACAGACTTAAGGATTTTTTCAGATAAGTTTTTTGACTTCATTTATTAAATCTGCCTTGGGAACTGTTAAACTATTTTCACCTTTAATACCTTTAAGATTTTTAATGGTAACTGTATTATCTTTGAACTCATTTTCTCCACAAATTATAGCTACAGATAATTCACGTTTGTTTGCTAAAGTGAGTTGTTTGCCTAGATTTTTTTTACTATCTAAAAAGATTTCTGCATTAATATCTTTGCTTCTAAGAAGATCTACTATTTCATAGTAATTATTTAAGTATTTTTCATCCATCACACAGACTAAGGCAGGCTTTTGATCTCTTATTTTAATTTGATTTAATTGTGTTAATGCAAATAACAATCTATCAACACCAAAACTTATTCCTGTACCAGGAATATCTACTCCTCTAAATCTTGATATAAGTTTTGCATAACCACCACCGGAACATATACTTCCAATATCAACCTCTTTACCTTTATCATTTGTAACTTTAAAATTTAAGTTGGTTTCTAAAATAAAGTCAGAGTAATAAGCCAAGCCTCTTACGATTGTAAAATTTGTTTTAACTTGATTTAAATTAGATCCATATCCAAGTACTTCGAATACATCTTCTAATTCTTTTATTCCTTCTTGAGATAATGAGTTTTTTAAACACCCTTTTAATTCTTTAAGATCTTTTATTTTTAAAAAGTTCAATATTTGTGCTGTTTGTTCATCACTCAAATCAGCACCTTTAGTAATAGCACCACTTTGATCCTTTCTTTCTTTTTTAAGTAGATCTTCAACACCTTTTAATCCAAATCCTGGTTTATCTAATTTATCAATTGCTCTAATAACTTTTATTTGTTTTTCTTCGGGTATCTTTAAATCATCAATCAAACCCTTAACTATTTTTCTATTACTTACGTTAATTGTAAATTGACTTCTCTTTAAACCACAATCTGAAAGTGTGCTTGATATTAAATTACAAAGTTCTGCATTTCCTTGAGCTGGATTGATATTTCCAACAATATCAAAATCTGCTTGAAGGAATTCCCTATACCTTCCATTTCCTGCTTTTTCGTTTCTAAAAACATTCTGGATTTGATAGCGCTTAAATATTGACGGAAGTTGCTGATTGTTTTGAGCATAGAATCTTGCAAGTGGGCTTGAAAGATCATAGCGAAGGGTAATATTTTTTTCTCCATCTTCAAATAAGAATACATCAGACATAGGATTGGCTTCATCTTCTGCAAGAAAAGATCCTATATTTTCACTAATTTCGAACGAAGGAGTTTCAAGAGCTTCAGCTCCAAACTTAATAAAATTTTTCTCAATAGCTTTTAAAAGCTTCTTTTTGAGAAGAATCTTTTTTCCCCATCGATCTTCAAACCCTGGAGGCAATCCAGGAGTTAATTTATTTTCTTTATTCATTTTTTGGTACCCGGGCTGAGAATCGAACTCAAACTTAAAGTTCCACAAACTTTCGTGCTAACCGTTACACCACCCA
>Ga0209631_10000643_pt1 | contig 47476 bp, 33 predicted proteins | sample COG_08_FD_184752 | JGI IMG/M metagenome (GOLD analysis project Ga0209631, IMG submission 184752) | Pelagic Microbial community sample from North Sea - COGITO 998_met_08 (SPAdes) (version 2) | ecosystem: Environmental > Aquatic > Marine > Neritic zone/Coastal water | place: Helgoland, sampling... | reverse complement strand
TCTAGCCAGCTGAGCTAATCCCCCATCTCCGCTTCCTTCGAAGCACGCCCAAAGATACGCTGAATTAGGCGATGAGCCAAAGGCTTCAATCCATTGACTGCGTGCCATTTCAGAGTATTTCGGTTCGATAAACGAAAGCTACTAACAACATTTCAAGAGTCTCATCTGAAAATCCTGAGCACCGATACCTCCTGGAGCCAACACATTAAATTCCGGTGCGTGAAGAGTTTTGAGCTTCGGTCTGCGAATACACCGTCAATCCCAAAGTTCTGGAGTTTCTTTCAGGTACGTTATCAATTCAAAACAACGCACTGCTCGATCTGCAGACTTCATGGTATAAGCACTCTCGGCCGCTCTATTCGAAGCTTTCGACTTTATGCAAGCTCCTTTTCGACAACGGTAATGAATCGTAGCCAATGGAGGGGCTGACTCGCCTTGTATCTTTGTTCCAACGGGCAGACGTTCTAGCGAGATTTCTACATCAGACAATCTGAATTCTGGCCATCCCCCGAAGCCACCTGTCTGACCGTCAATCTGAACGTTACCGTATGAATCGATTGAGGAGGAGCCACCAAACAAAGAGGTAAAATGAGCTTGAAAGTCAGCCAACGTTTCTAGACAGAATTGTTGAGCAGCCAGTTGGAATGTAGAAAGTAGACAAACAGCGAGAAAGAAAGGTCTCATGACGTTGATTTTGCGATTAAATTAACGAAATAAGATGAAACAGCTTCAACCATCTTGATGGGCATTCTGGCCTCCTCAAGAAATGCCCAGAAGCAGTGGCAAAAATGATGCGTAAATGCAATCTCTTGTTCCAACTTAATTCGTTTTCCAGCGCATGAAGTGGCATTGATTGAAGGCCCTCGCCCCCTCCTCCACTTCCTTCTGTATTTGATCGTTCCGATTCGAAAGGACTCCCTCAATGATGCCACCTACTGCGGCATTGGCAATGCCAAAGGCCAACCGATCTTGTTCAATGGCTAAAACGCCGACAACGACCTCTGTAACCCCAAATAGCGAAAAGGCAGCGTTCCAAGTGCGCATCTTGCGAGCCTTGGCAAAATGAGGGCCCGCCAGCGGACACTCTGGATTTACAACTCGGAAAGCACGACCAGGCCGCATCGTTTCCCCTTCCAATTCCACCCGATGACGACCCACCTCACGCATCAATTGTTGCGATGACAATGGAGGCAACAACATCCATGAAGCCATGCACACGAGAAATGCGCGAAGACAATACCCGCGGCGGTATGTTTGGATGAAACGCATGGTTCAAGGCGCAACAATGAGCGGCAAAGCTACCAGCGTGTCCAATGCGTGTGCGTAACATGCTGTCCCGCTGTACCCGACCAATCGAGCCGTTCCGTTCAAAGCCGTTCCATGCCGATCATAATTTTCGACGGGCAATTGCATGCTTCCTTCACTGGACGTGGTGTAGAACATGCGAAGGCCACTGAACGCAATGCTCATGTCGGCTTGCATGGGTTGAAAACGCAACGGCACCGCAACCGAATCGACCCACAATTCCCATTGATTGATGGATTCCAGAACATTCAACCAACCATCGCCCTCCTCTGCCGGAATCCCCATCTCCAAGCGGTACGTTCGCTGCTTTCGCAGATTCGATTCCACGCCGGGAAGGGCATCTTGTTGGGTTGCGGAAATGGAATGAAACGGCACCCTTGTGCAGTCTGTCAGCTGCTGAGTACTGTTCATTTCAGGCAACTGCTTCGAAGTCCCGCAGGATGTTAACCACATGACAGCGAAGAATCCGAGGAACAATCGGACAGAAGGTTTGACCGTTGAAAAGCTGAGCAGTCGGTAGAAAGGTTTTATGAATTTCATGATCGATGAATGAACAATATGAATGCCAGAAAAGGAAACAGCCCGGTTTGGTCGATCCAACGGCATGCCAAAGAATTCAATGAACCACATTTAATTTCAAAGCCCGCATCGCAACTGCTTGGTCTGAATTTGAAGGAACGAGCCAGAGCATGCCTGCCGGCCATTCCGAAGCATCTGCCGTGCCCTGTTGTCCTTCTGCTACTTGCCGGCCTCTCGCGTCAAACACCGTCCAGCGCTGACCCGGCATGTGGCCGCGAATTTCAAACAACGTTGAAACGGGATTGGGAAAGACAGTCCAGCCCGAACCTTCTCTGCCTTCGTTGCCTTCAATCGCAAGCGTCGTTTCAATGACATTCGCTTCCACATTCCCAACATAATCTCCAATGAATGCATCTGGGAATTGAAGCAAATAAACATCGTCCCGACCGTTTGAATAACCGTCCGTTCGCCCGAGCACCCAGAAACGATCAGATGCGTCGCAAAGGATGCTGGAAGGTCGTTCGTCCCACTGCGTTCCAAAAGTCGGCCCACCCTGCCACGCACCCGATGATGCAGACCATCGAGAATAAAGCAATTCTTCACCCCCCAGACCCAAGTCTTCGGTCATTGAAATGGTCGCAAAATCTTCCTCGCTGTACCATTGCAAATCGACGGCTTCCACATCCACACCAGAACCTGGAATTTTCTCCAGCAAGGTATCTCCCGACATGCTCATGCATACAAATGCCAATCGCTTTCCTTCCATGGTTTCCACATTCATAAGCGCTGCGACGGTCGTGCTTCGTGCATCCAACGCAACCGAAAAGGTAGGTTCGTCCCAAACACTGGTATACGTCCAAGTCGTCTCACCAGAGACCAGATCATAGGCGGTCAAAGAAGCACGTTGCTGGTCCGCTAAAGACGAACTAACCAACAAGATATTCCCTGTGATGATGGCGTCGGTGACCACTTCTTCTTCCTCTGTTCCCCAGGTCGAGGCATCGGAGAGCACCCAATTTTCGTTCGTCCACACATGGCGCGTCCACTGCACATCGCCCGCACCCGAAGCATACGTCATTCCTACGGACCACAATTCGCCGGAACGGTCAAAACAACGCAATGGAAGGTCCCAAGCCGTGGTACCCCACGTATGGCTACTCTGCAGCGCTCCATCAGGACCTAATGTTTGCCAATGCCAATCGTATCCGTCCGCAGCGCTGGCGTAACGCATGCTAAAAACGGTCATGCGCCCATCTTCATGTTCCACCGCATCCACCGGTTGTAAAAGGGGCGACTCACTCAAGGTCGTTTCCCAAACAATCTGGGCATTGGTGTCAATTCGTTGAACCCAGGCTTGTGGTTGGTTGGTCGAAGTGCTATTGGTTGAACTCAAGCTGAGCAAATCTCCGTTTGCGAGCTGAATCAGCCGCACACCCCGGTCATCTTGCTGACCGCCCCAGATCCGGACCTCCAGCGTATCCGTCTGGGCAGAGGCACTCATCCCCGTCCCGAACAATGAACAGAACATCAGCACGACGTGGATCCAACCAAATGAAATTTGGCATCGAAAGGCAGGTGGATTTCCATGAACCATCATGCAATCAATCTTGTACCGCCTCATGAACACGCTTTAATTGCTTCAACAAATCGTACAACTGATCCAATGGCAGCATATTGGCACCATCCGATAGCGCCTGAGACGGGTCTGGATGCGTTTCAATGAATATGCCATTTGCTCCAGCTGCAACCGCTGCTCGTCCGATGGTCGCTATCAACTCTGGCCGACCTCCAGTCACACCCGATTGCTGATTGGGCTGCTGCAGGCTGTGGGTAATATCGGCAATCACAGGACCGTATTGACGCATCACCGGAAAGCCACGCATGTCGACGACCATGTCTTGGTATCCCAACATCGTTCCACGCTCAGTCAACCAGACTTTTGAATTGCCAGAATCGTGGATTTTGCGCACGGCATGCTGCATGGATTCCGGTGCTAAAAATTGCCCTTTTTTGACATTGACCACTTTGCCCGTTTTGGCCGCTGCAACCAATAAGTCGGTTTGCCTGCACAAAAATGCTGGGATTTGCAGCACGTCTGCATAGGCTGCGGCCATTGCTGCCTCTTCACCCGCATGAATATCTGTGGTAGTCTGCACTCCAAAGGTTTCCCCCACTTTCGCTAAAATTCGCAATGCCTTTTCATCACCAATTCCGGTGAAACTATCAAGCCGTGAGCGGTTCGCCTTTCGGTAAGATCCTTTGAAAATAACAGGTAAATCCAGTTTTGCACACGTGGCCATCACACCTTCTGCAACGCGCATGGCGATTTCCTCGCCCTCTATGGCACATGGACCAGCAATGATCTGCAATTGGTTTTCAGCCGTCCATCCGGCTTGCTGTAGGTTGGGTGTATTTGGCATTTTTGGTAAGGGCTCGTCCATGGTTTACATGTTTTGGAATTGAAGGGTGATTCCACGGCCAAAGGCAGAATGGGTTCCCCAACCAAACGGATCTTCTAAGTAAATAACAATGGCGTGTTCCCCCGGCACCCGCCATCTGGCCCAAGCTGCTGGACGCAGCCCGCCCCAACCACCGGCGATCACCTGGATCCCCGCCTGCCATTGCTTTCCAATCGCTCTTCGGTATCCTGTAATCGCTCGAGGCAACGGCATCCATTCGCCCAACTGCACCTGTACATCCCATCCAGAACGTGGACCAAGTGGATATTCGAACGATGCATCCAAGCGAGCGGGAAGCATGCGAACGACTGTTTGGTTCGAATCAACCGTTGCGAAATCAGCTCCCCAGCCTTCAGATTGAACTTCCTCCAACGACCAATCTGGCCCTTGAAATGTTAATCCTGTGGTTTCAATCATGGTATCTACTTGCCACTGTGTCATGCTCGGTACTACGGCCCACCCGAGGTTTTGCAACCGCAAATGAAACGCGAATGGCGCTTCCTCTCTCAGGAAATGCCATTCAGCATTGATGGCGGCTCCCCAAGCGGCGCGCTGACTGATTTCTGCTTCGGCGCGCATGGAGGCCTGCAACGAGTCAACAGCCTCATCCACATGAAAATATCCATTGCGAATAAGCGCTCCCCTGTAAACGGGAAGATAGACCAGCCCCAACTCAATGCGATTTTGGTTCTGACCTTCCAAGCCTATGGCTGCATTCATCCAAGCAGCAGTTCGAATGCGCGAGCCATCCAGGACATCCCACCGACCCAGGTGTCCTGCATTGCCAGAAAACACCAAATCCAACATCTCCGGCGTCCACCGCGCATCCCCCACCAATTTTCCCTGGACCGAACCGCAAACCCGGGCATTTGAATTCCTCCATTTTCGGTATGAAGTCCATTGCCAATCAATCCCCGACGTTAAACCCAGAACTCCCATATCAGAACCTTGAGCCACACCCGTCGAAGCCACCATTTCAGGTGCAATAAATCCACCACGGAAGATCCGATTTCCCATATCACGGTCCATGCAGTTTGACCGATTTTGTCCCCAAACGGTCACCGTCCAGGGGATGCTGTCCAGTTGGGCAAAAATCAGGATTGGCGTCATCAGCCAACCGATGAGCCATGCAGTTCGGATCATCATGGCACGATGACTTCATATGTCCCATCTAAGCCCAACTGCATCCTGATGCGTTCCAGCCCCGTAAACTCCACAGGTCCGTCGGATCGCATCGAAGCGAACACTTCGAGCACACCACCCGCTTCCAAACGCTCTTCATCGATGGGCAGTCGCAATTCCTGTGTTTCACCCGCAGGAAAAGCAGGAATCAATTCTTCAATGAACACGGATTCTATGCCTGTACCAGGAAATCGCCAGGTGGCATTGAATGTCCACTCTACCGGAAATCCGTTGGTCAACCGAACCACTAAATCACCATCAAAGCCGGGCAAATCATTGGACGGAAGTTCAACTGAACGCGCTATTTGAAAATTTTCAATGGCCCCTGCCAGTGGCCACTCAAAATCCAGGTTCAAAACGGGGGGTACCCGCGTATCAAAATAATCATTGCCACCTGACACGTCTCCGAGTGGATTCAAGAACCCTTCTCCAACCACTTCAATCCATTGTGGTAAATAGCTCAATAATTCAAAAAAAGACGGAGTCGTTTCCAACAAGTCCATCTCCCAGACGGCCGGATCCAATTCTCCGTTCTCCCATACAGCGCGCGAAACCAACTGAGGAACGCCCAATGCAGGATGATTGACTTGCAGGCCATCCACCGTCATAGCGTCCAACTGCAAACGCAGGTCCGCGGCGATGGTATTGCGGAATTGCAACGTGGCACGAGATGGATTGATTTCTACGAATCCCGAAGGGAATTCCAGCGGGTCGAATACTTGTTGCTCCACATCAAAGTCTACAGTTTCTTGACCAAAGTAACCCGACACCTCACGCACGAGTAAATCTTGAAAATGCATTTGCACTCGGATGCTATCCGTTCCAAATACCTCTGCGGTATCATTGACATTGTCGGGGGTCCCGATCGTCAAATGGCTCGCTATCCGATTGATTTCATTCCCTGAAACGCCGGTCAAGTCAATCACCGCATCGCTGAGGTCAATCGTCCCAGATCGGGTCTCGAAAGCTACACCGTCACTTGGAGGCAAAACGACCAATAATTCTATGGGTTGCCCTGCGATGGTAACGCTGGGAAAGGCATAGTAAAGCTCCACATATCCGTTGGTTGAACTTTCCACGAAATACTCGATTCGCCCAGATTCCAGGACAATCCCTGTAAACGCTTGGTCAATCCCCTGGAAAACAATGTCTTCTTCCGTGTCAAGTAAAATGGTACCTGGAGGGACCTCGAAAGGCCCACCTGTAAATTCCGGCGTTAATTGCTGAGAGACAATGGTATCCGGCAATTGCGTCAACGATTCAATGTTCCATTCAGCAACCGGGCCATTGAAAACAATCTTTCCTGGCGACCCCGGATCAATGGAAAAAGTGGAATCACTCTCATTGCCTTGGATCACTTCAGACCACGTCCAAACCTCATCCACCATTGGCAACGCAATTTCGGTCTCCCACGTGATGGGTTGCCGGTTGCATCCGATCATCAGCATGATCATCATCGTTGCAGTTCCTGCCAGAAATGGCAGCTTTCCTTGGGTCATTGGACGCACGTCGTTCATTTATTCTTTCGCATCAGCCTTCCGCCTGGTAGATTCCAAGGATCCAAACTCAACCACAAAGACCAGGCACACATTGCACTGATGAAAGATACGAATTGCGGAACAATTGATAATGTCAACAAGAACATCAAAATGACAACCGACAGCCCCCAACGGGTCACTTTCTGCCACGGTTTCAATCCACCTTTGATGCGAACAAGCAGCAACAGCGCTGGCGAAGCCCAAATCAAATTCCAATTGGCCCATGTATCCGTGTGATCCGTGAACATCCACATCAACGACAAGAGCACACCCAAGGTGCCTGCATAAAGCTGAACCACCTTTCCAAGGCGCCGCTCCCAGCGCGGTACAACCGCACCCGATCGATGCTGCATCCAACGACGAACGGACCAAAGGAAGGACCAAACAAGCAACATCCACGCCCAAAATCGCGGTGAGGACACTGCACCCAACGAAACAGCACGATACCATGGGCGCTGCGGAGGCAAAAGTTCGCTTGGCTCCTGAGCAATTGCCCGACCATCCAATCGACCTTTCGGCAATTGGGCCATCAAGCCATCGGGCAAAAAGCTTGATCCACAAGGAGGCATCACCTCATCGGAACGTGGACCGAGAATAAAATCAATGCCCGCCTCAATCCATTCATCCCCGCTGATGTATGGGCGAATTGCTTGTCGGTAGGTGACTCCGGAAGCCGCATCGTTCGCGCAACCGCTGTCCCAGCGTTCACCAAACACACCGTTGAGTAACTTGAGTGCCCGCGAAGAACAATTGTCTTCAAAAAATTTATAGGCGTAAACGCGGTTTTCAGGCAAGTGGTTCCATTCCAAATACGCCACAAGCGCAAGTGCATCGTCCGGCTCGAGAGCGAGCGGTTGCTCCAAAATTGCTCGTCCTGCCCGCATGTATTCCCCTTGAAAACTTGCAAAAGAAGAACGCGCGAGTCGGTAATTCAATTCTCCTTTCAAGAATCGAAGGTAGAATCCCTCTCCAAAGTCAAAGGTTCCATAGTTATAGGTCCAATCGACAGGGGGCACTTGGCCCATGTCCAGCACCCGAATGGCTGTATGCCCCCAAGCACTGTGCAACTGGGGACCCGGCGAACCCGTTAAAATGGAGATACGCACTTCATCTGTCCAGGGCGCTGCTTGGAGCGGATGGAGTGGACCGCACAGCGCAAACAACGTCACAAGAGCAAGCACCAAAAAGCCCTTGGCTCCATCCCAAATGCCCTCCATCTCCTGGCTTGCAGTTCCAAATAGCCAAACCCCTTGGAATGCTCCCGTCGTGTTGTCAGGGGGCTGTACCTCGACTGTGAGCCGCCCTCCAGACATATTCATGTGACGTTCAAGCGGACCTCCTCGCTGGGCATAATCCGCAATGGCCACCGCAGCTGCACCCGTTCCACAGGCTTTCGTTTCATTCTCCACTCCTCGCTCGTACGTTCTCATTTCCAACGTTCCCTCGCCTACAATTGAGACAAAATCCACATTGGTCCCATCCGGTGCATATTCCGCTGCATTTCGGATTGCTCGACCATGTTCCATCACATCGCACGACCTCAATTCGTCCACCCATTCGATATGATGCGGGGATCCGGTGTTCACAAAATGAGCTCGTTCACCCCCCATTAAACTCGGGATCTGTTTGGGTGCTCGTACAGGTCGCAGCTCCACTCCGGGCTCGTCGAGCACCGGATTCCAGCGAACCGCATGTGCACCATCGCATGCATGCAAGACTCCGCCGATCTGAGGCATCCATCCTTTGGAGCGCAAAAAAGAAAACAATGCACGGCTCCCATTACCACAAAAAGACCTTGAACCATCTGCATTGACATAATCCATTTCCCAATCCGTAGCTACACCCGTTGCATCAAGATCGGACACGGGCTGAAAAAAGATGACTCCATCCGCACCGACCCCTTTACTCCGGTCACACAACCGCTGAATTTCGCCAACATCGGGCAATTCCGGCCAAGCGCGTCGGTCAAAAAGGACAAAATCATTGCCCGTCCCTTCCCATTTCCAGAAATTGAAGTGCATCCCGGCGAAGGTAGCCCATCCGGACTGCTCTATCTTTACGACGAAGACGAAAAATGAAGGAAGCTTCCCCCATCACCACCGGCGTCAAAGCATTGATCCAGGCATATCGTACCATGAGCACCGCCCGGGCCATGAGCGATCTGTACGAAGCGAACGCGCGATTAACATCCAAATACGTACACGCTTGCGCGCGAGGTCACGAAGCCATTCAGTGGGCAACAGGCCGGCTTCTTGAAAACCAAGATTACCTGAGCGCTTACTACCGGGACGATTGTTTGCTGCTGACCATGGGCATGGAACCTGAAGAATTGATGCTCCAATTGCTCGCCAAGGGAGATGACCCCTTCAGCGGAGGACGCACGTATTACAGCCATCCCTCTTTGAACCGGGTCGACCTGCCCAGAATTCCGCATCAAAGCAGTGCCACCGGGATGCAAGCGATTCCTGCAGCTGGGGTGGCATTGGGGCTTCAATACAAGGAAATTCAAGGCATCCCGCATGACCGGGAAGGCGCCCCCCCTGTGGTTGTCTGCTCCATCGGAGATGCTGCGATGACGGAGGGCGAAGTAAGTGAGGCATTGCACATGAGCGATTTACGCCAACTCCCCATCATTTGGTTGGTGCAGGACAATGAATGGGACATCTCAGCTCACGCCTCAGAGATTCGATCCCATGACGCTTCTACCTTGGCCAAGGCGTTTCCCCAAATCAAACTGATCGAAGTCGACGGTGCCAACGCTGAAGAGAGCATGCACGCCATGAACGACGCGTTTGAACACGTCCGTTCGCACCGCTCCCCAGTGATGGTGCACGCGCATGTCCCTCTTCTTGGGCACCACACCAGTGGTGTGCGCAAAGAGTGGTACCGCGATGATCTGAAAGAACACGAAAAACGAGACCCGTTGCGTTCATTGCGTGATCGGCTGGTGCAATTGGGCATCGATCAAGGGGAATTGGATGCGATTCAGAAGACGGCAGTCGATGAAATCCAGAACGCCTTCGATCGAGCTCAACAACATGACGAGCCTGATCCAAATACGTTGGCTGCTCACGTGGTGGCTCCCACAGATATTGTGGAGGAAACCGGTCAACGAACAGGCACTGAGGGAGAAATGACCCTCATGGTTGACTGCGCATTGCATGCCATGCAAGAAATACTGGAAGCACATCCAGAAGCCCTTTTGTACGGACAAGATGTCGGGGGACGATTAGGCGGTGTATTCCGCGAGGCCGCAACGCTCGCTCAAAAATTCGGGGATTCCAGGGTATTCAACACTCCAATTCAAGAGGCGTTCATCATCGGATCAACAGCCGGCATGTCTGCTGCAGGATTGCGCCCCATTGTGGAAGTCCAATTCGCCGATTACCTCTGGCCCGGACTGAATCAATTGTTCACGGAGCTCAGCAGAAGTTATTTTCTTTCCAATGGGCAATGGCCGGTGCACAGCCTCATCCGGGTGCCCATCGGAGCGTACGGATCAGGCGGCCCTTACCACAGCTCAAGCATCGAATCCATTTTGGCCAACATCCGCGGAATCAAGGTGGTGTATCCTTCCAACGGTGCCGATCTCAAAGGCTTACTCAAGTCTGCATTTTATGATCCCAACCCCGTTGTTGTGCTGGAGCACAAAGGGCTCTATTGGTCCAAAATTCCAGGAACGGAAGCGGCCAAGGTCATCGAGCCCGATGCCGAATACCGGGTACCCATCGGCCGAGGCCGTATGGTCCATAGCGGATCGGATGTTATCAGCAACGAGCAAAATACGTGTACGATCATTACCTATGGCCGAGGTGTTTATTGGGCACAAGAAGCGATCATCGGATTGGAAAACCGAACCGAAATTCTCGATTTAAGATCGATAAGCCCCGTCGACTTTGAACTCATTTCAGAGCGCGTCAAAGCGACACACCGAGCCATAATCGTCACGGAAGAGCCTGTCCAAAACAGCTTTGCACAGGCCCTTGCTGGTCGAATCAGTGCCGAATTGTTCACGCATTTGGATGCGCCGGTGCAGGTGATCGGCTCCATGGAAACGCCGGCCATTCCCTTGAACGAATCCTTGGAACGGTTTGTGCTCGTCAATGCCGACAAAGTCCGATCCGGTCTCGAAGAAACCCTTGCTTTTTAATGACGTTGCGCACATTCATTTTCAGTTCCTTGATGTTCTGCGCTTCCGGGCTTTGGAGCCAATCGCATGCCGCATGGAGTGGACGCGTGCAATACCACGTGGAGCCTGCGCAGCTGGCCTCTGGAATGAAATCCGAGATGCAATCGGAGCAATGGGACTACCTGCCGCAAGAAGTCACTTGGGAAACCGACGGAACACGCTGGCGATTGATTGAGAAAGGAACCAGCTTCGAACGGTTATGGTATGGACAATTTGAAGCCCAAACCTACCATGTTCTATTTCATTTCTTGGGCCACGCCGTCGAACTTTTAGAGCCATGTCCGCCTTCGATAAGCGCATCCAGAAATTCCGATGGGCTCAGCCTTGGTTTGGCGCCCTGTGCATGGCCGGCCCATTCTTTGCCCGTGGAAATCGAACTCACTGATGGTCCTGCGACCTACCGGTTGGTCTTGGACAAACACGAGGCCATCGCATCATCCCAATGGAAGCGAAATCACTTTCGCTTGCCCTCTGGCTACGAACCCGTCGATAAATTGACACTGGCTGCATTGCTTTCCCGGTTGGACACTCGTTCCGAATAGAGGTGACTCCATCCGTTTGGAGCATGGCATCCATTCAAGCTGGTATTTGAACAGCTCAGGCACACCAATCAGAAGAATTAGACCGTTTGCAGAACTTTTGACCGTCCAACGGGTAGTATGCGCATGGCGCATGCGACATACGGTAGTTGGAAAATTCAATCCATTCTCAAGGACGGCCCTAAGGCGGTGCGGGTTCGCATTTCAAAATCCGCCGCTACAGCCAACAGCCCGACCACAGCAAGCCCCAACAAAAACTCCACATTCGAATGGGGTGGCGCTTACATTTCATTTCTACTACCCACGGAGCCGAGGGTGCAGCGAAGTTATTCCGTGATTTCTTCTGGTGAATCGAATGAACTCGAATTCTTGGTCAAAAACGTGCGCGGAGGTCAAGCCAGCCGGTTTTTTCATTCTGAAGCTCAGCCCGGAATGGCATTGGACATGGTAGGCCGAGGAAACAACCTCTGGCAAACTGAATGGAATGCTGCACCGCAAGACTTCATAGCCTTCTCTGGAGGAATTGGGATCTCACCCGTGTTCAGCTGCTTACAGCGGGCCATGGAAAGCGATCTTCCCCACCAATTTACGCTTTATCATTCGAGTCCTTCGGAACGCCGGCAGCTGCTAAAAGAGGATTTTCTCTCGTTCCGCGGCCACGATCGCGTGGCGGCTTATCAGCTTTACACGGATACCATCAAAAGCGATTCACCTGACGCGAATCGAATCAAAAGAGACAATGTAACGCGTTGGTTACGCAATAGGCCAGGCATCCTCGATGCGCGGTATTTAATCAGTGGTCCACACGGTATGATGGAAGAAGTACATCGGGGATTGGATGCGCTCAATATCCCGATGGCACAGCGACATACCGAGTACTTCACGGACAGGGCATTGAGCCATGAAAGTGAGGTGAAAAACGGAGGCACGCCCAGCAGTTCCAGGCCCCACTGCGATGTTGAAATTGAACAAGACAACGGCGTTCGATCTTTTCGAATGCACGGCGAGGGACAGTCCATTCTCAAGGCTGCACATCAAGCTGGCATCGATGTTCCCAGCAGCTGCCGAGGCGGAATATGTTTGTCATGCCAAGCCCAAGTCATTGAAGGGCAGGTACAGCGAGAAGGAATTAGCGGACTAACCGAACAAGAAAAAGCCGATGGTATGGTCCTGTGCTGCAGAGCACAGCCGCTATCTGCTGAGCTCAAGTTGCGGCTAATCAACTGAGCCATCTCGGCTTGGCTATATCAAGGCAACCCTAAGTACTTGTGTGTTTGCAGGCTAATCCGCCAATTCGGACGGATCCGAAGGTGTTCCATGATGTGCGGAAGGACTTTTTCGCGGCGGTCCCATTCAGGCTGAAAATAACAAACGGCTTCAGGCGGCATCCGAAGTGCATGTTCTTCCCCCCATTTCAAATCGTGTCGATTGACCACCACCACCTTTAATTCATGGGATTGATCGTAAATGGCATCCAATGGAGCCTTGAACCGTTTCGGAGAAAACGTCACCCAATCCCAGTCACCCGTGAGTGCATGTGTTCCAGATGTTTCAATGTGGGTGCGCAATCCAACCGATTGAAGGCCCTTGGTCAAGGATGTCAAATCATGCATGGCAGGCTCTCCTCCTGTAATGACACAGATGGGCGCACCCGATTCAACGGCTTCGTTCACCAGCGTCCCCGCGTCTATCTTGGGATGCGCCTCAGCATCCCAACTTTCTTTCACATCGCACCAAGCACAGCCTACATCGCAACCACCTAAACGGATAAACCAGGCGGAGGCTCCCGTAAAAGCCCCTTCACCTTGAACGGTAAAAAACCGCTCCATCACCGGATAATTCACTTCACGCCAATCGCCCATGCAAATCAAATTCTGTGGCCGAATCAATCTGTGCCATGACAAAGTCACCGATTCGCAAATGCACATCGTCGGCTGCGGTAATTCGGACCTCGTTGTCTACATCCGGGGAATCCCACTCCGTTCTTCCAATCCATTGTCCGTCCTCCAGCCGGTCAATGAGCACGCGCTGTTGCGTACCCACAAATTTTTGGTTGAGCTCAAATGAAATGCCAGCCTGCTGAGTCATGATTTCATCGACCCGCTTTTTCTTGACTTCCTCCGAAACATCATCTTGCATGCTATAAGCGTGGGTGTTCTCTTCGTGGGAGTATGTGAAGCAACCAACCCGGTCAAACCGCATCCGTTCAGTCCATTTTAACATGTCCTCATGGTGAGCCTCTGTTTCACCAGGAAATCCGCAAATGAGCGTCGTTCGCAAGGCAATTTCAGGAACGCGGTTGCGAATGTCTCCGATCAACCGATCCATCTTTTCCTGCGTAATTCCACGCCGCATGGACTTGAGCATTTCATCAGATGCATGCTGCAACGGCATATCCAAGTAATTGCAGACATTGGGTTTCGCTACCATGACATCAAGCACGTCCATGGGAAAACCGGTCGGGAATGCGTAATGCAATCGAATCCAATCCAACCCCTCCACATCACTCAACCGATCCACCAAGCTGGCCAGTTCTCGTTTCTTGTAGATATCCAACCCATAGTATGTCAAATCCTGAGCGATCAGAATAAGCTCACGCGTGCCATTCGCCACCAGCATCTCTGCTTGTTTCACCAAATCCTCCATGGGAGTCGAAACATGCTTTCCTCTCATCAACGGAATCGCACAAAACGCACAAGGGCGGTCACAACCTTCCGCGATCTTCAGGTATGCATAGTGAGCAGGAGTCGTGAGCAATCGCTCGCCGACCAGTTCTTTCTTATAATCGGCCTTCAGCGTCTTCAATAACCGAGGCAAATCGCGTGTTCCAAACCAGGCATCCACTTCAGGAATGCCATCGCTTAATTCATCCTTGTAACGTTCAGACAAGCATCCTGTGACGTAGACCCGGTCTACGAGTCCTGCTTTTTTCGCTTCGGAAAATTGCAAAATCGTATCGATGCTCTCTTGCTTCGCGCTTTCTATGAATCCACAGGTATTGACTATGACGATGCCGGCATCGTCTTTTTTGCTTTCATGTTCAACCTCGTATGAGTTGGCTCTCAACTGCCCCATAAGCACCTCGGAATCGTAGATGTTTTTGGCACAACCTAAGGTGATTACGTTGACTTTGCGGGCGCGTGTTGTCCGTGTTCTCATAGTACAGATTAAGATTGAGCGGATTGGGCTGCGTCCTCCCAATTCTCTGGGAGCAAGCTGTCGATGAATTCAATCATTTCAAAATCCTGTAAGTCCTCCATTTTTTCTCCGATGCCAACGTACCGAACAGGAATGTTCAGTTGGTCAGAAATGGCCAGAACAACTCCGCCTTTGGCCGTTCCATCCAACTTCGTGAGAACCAGACCCGTCACTTCCGTCGCCGAAGTGAATTGCTTCGCTTGCTCCACCGCGTTTTGACCTGTCGAGCCATCCAAAACCAGCAACACTTCATGCGGTGCACCGGGAACGATTCTATCCATGATTCGCCGAACTTTCGTCAATTCCTCCATCAATCCCCGTTTGTTGTGAAGGCGACCGGCTGTATCGATGATGACAACCTCAGAATTTCTGGCCACTGCTGCTTCCAACGTATCATACGCCACTGCCGCTGGATCAGCCCCCATATGCTGGGCTATAATGTCGACATCTGCCCGTTCAGACCATACTTTTAATTGATCTATGGCGGCAGCCCTGAACGTATCCGCGGCTCCCAATAAGACACGCTTTCCTGATTGTTTGTAGCGCCAAGCGAGCTTGCCAATTGACGTCGTCTTGCCAACTCCATTGACACCGACCACCATCACCACATGCGGTGAAGCCAAACGCGCAACGGGGCCTGATTCATTGCCCTCAAACAACCCCGCAATCTCCTCTCTCAGCATGTTATAGAGTTCCTCTACTTCCGCATACGCCTCAAATCGAGCTCGCTTGCGCAACCGATCCAAAATCTTCATGGTCGTTTCCACCCCGACATCAGCGGTAATCAATGCCTCCTCCAAATCCTCCATCAAATCCTCATCGACCCGGCGGCGACCGGTAAACACCTTGGTCAGCTTTTGAAAAACGTTCGACCGTGACTTCTCAAGTCCCGTATCAAGGCTCTCTTTTTGTTTCCCTGAAAAAATGCGCTTAAAAAAACTCATCGATTTCGAAAATAATATGACAAAAAAAGGGCCGCCTCCGCTGGAGTTCGGCCCAAATCGTTTGTGGCAAGTCCAGCGATTTTAGTCGCGGCCCAACCAATCTTTGACATCGTCGTTGTGCACGACCTCTTCACGAAAAGAATAGGAACCCGACTTCGCGTTGCGAATCATCTTGATCACTTTCGTGTGCTGCTTTCCGCCGCCTGTCTGCAACGATGCTACTGTTTTCTTTGCCATGACTCAGATTATTTAATCTCTTTGTGGACGGTATTCTTGCGCAACACCGGGTTATACTTTTTCAATTCAATTCGATCCGGAGAATTTTTCCGGTTCTTGGTGGTGATGTATCGAGAAGTTCCTGGCATGCCAGAAGTTTTGTGCTCAGTGCACTCTAGAATCACTTGTACGCGGTTGCCTTTCTTGGCCATCTTTCGAGAATTGGGGTGCAAATATAGCGAATCCTCGTGAGGTAACAAGGCCTTTTTGCAAACCCAACAATCTCACGTGGAAAAACCAGTGGAAATATACGCCACCCGCTGGTTTCAACGTTTAGCTTTATGCATTGACAAGGCCAACCCAACGATGTTCAAATCCAAGCCCAGCCAGAAACCGAAAAACCGCCTCAAGCAAGACCCCAAGTCCGCTTCCGAGACGAAGGCAAAGGCCAAGGCAAAAAAGAAGACTCTTCGTCCTTCGGGTCGCAGGTGGACTGCGCTCACCAAAGTTTTAAAGGATGCCAGGTTGCAGGCTGCAGGTGGAACTCTCTTGCTTGCAGGAGCCCTATTCCTCGCACTCTCTTTGGTCGCTGGATTGTTCACAGGTGCTGCCGACTATGCACTCGTATCAGAAGGGCTAGGAAAGGAAGGAATGGAATCCGCCCGAGAGCCATTCCGGAATTGGTTGGGAGCTGGAGGTGCCTATTTCGCTTTTTGGATTGGTCGACAAGGCTTTGGCATCGGAGCTTTGGCTTGGCCCGTTCTTCTCTCCCTGGTCGCTTGGCCGCTGATTACACAACGTCCAATTTCAAATAGAGGCAAGTGGTTCCGACTCTCTCTTCTGTGGATGCTCTTTACTCCATGGATTGGTGGCTACATGGCCACACTTACAGGCCATTGGGGGCACAGCGGCTGGGACCATTGGGTTGGAGCAACCGGCAGATACAGCACGGACATGGGGTTGCTCTATCTGGGCATGCTCGGAAGTGGCATGGTCATTTTGGGAATCATCGCCTCAATGGCCATGTTTTACTTGCAGCCGAGAATCGACCAATTTCCGCATTTCTCTTTGAAAGGCATCAAGAAATGGTTCATCTCAGAAGATGGTGAGTCAGATGTATGGAATCGCTCGGACGAAACGGAGCCTTCTCCGCCTGAAATTGAAGATTTCCCGGTAACGGAATCGGAAAACGAAACTCCTGAATGGAACGAAGCATCCGACCATATTTTGGATGAAATCCTCGACAGTGATTTGGGACAAGATGCGGGCGAAAAAGAGCCGGTGGACGAAGAAGACGCAGATGTACCGGGGGAAATCACGCCACAAACGCCTCTGCTAGAATCTGAAATCGAGCCGGTGCTTGAAACGAAAAAAGCAGATGTAGACTTCAAGGTGAAGCTAGCCGATAACGAAGCGCAATTGACCGAGGATGAACTGGACAAAAAAGTACAAGATTTCGGCGAGTATGACCCCACATTGGACTTGAGTCGGTACGAACTTCCTAACCTCGATTTACTGGTTGAACATGGCGATGGGAAAGTTCAAGTCAGCAAAGATGAACTCGACGAGAACCAAAAGCGCATCACGGGAACCCTTCGAAACTTTAGCATCGAGGTGTCCCGTATCACGGCGGAGGTCGGCCCTACCGTTACGCTCTATGAGATTGTGCCCGCACCGGGCATCCGTATCTCCAAGATCAAGAACCTCGAGGACGATATTGCCCTCAGCCTCGCAGCATTGGGCATCCGGATTATCGCCCCAATTCCTGGGCGAGGAACCGTCGGAATCGAAGTTCCGAATTCAAATCCGGACATTGTATCCATGCGCGCCTTAATTGCCTCGGATAAATTCAACAGCTCAAAAGCCGCCTTGCCGATCGCCATTGGTAAAACCATCTCAAATGAGACGTTTGTCTTTGATTTAGCCAAAATGCCCCACCTGCTCATGGCCGGTGCAACCGGTCAGGGAAAATCTGTTGGGCTGAATGCCATGCTTGTAAGCCTCCTCTACCGCAAGCACCCTTCCCAACTGAAATTTGTTCTGGTAGACCCCAAAAAGGTGGAGCTCACCCTTTTCAATCACATTGAGCGACATTACCTCGCAAAGCTACCTGACTCAGAAGACCCCATCATAACCGACACCTCCAAAGTGGTGGCCACCTTGAATTCATTGTGCAGTGAGATGGACCAACGGTACGACCTCCTCAAGGAAGCCCAATGCCGGAACATCGCAGAATACAACGCCAAGTTTATTCGACGAAAGCTCAATCCAGAAGAAGGACACCGCTACCTTCCCTACATCGTTTTGGTGGTTGATGAATTCGCCGACCTGATCATGACTGCAGGGAAGGAAGTCGAAACCCCCATTGCACGACTGGCGCAATTAGCGCGAGCGATCGGAATCCACCTCATCATCGCCACTCAGCGCCCTTCGGTCAACATCATCACGGGTACGATCAAAGCCAATTTCCCCGCTCGAATCGCCTTCCGGGTTACCTCCAAAATTGATTCCCGCACCATTCTAGATGCAGGCGGTGCTGATCAATTGATCGGCCGCGGAGACATGCTACTGAGCACGGGGAACGACCTGATTCGCATCCAATGCGGATTTGTCGATACGCCGGAGGTCGAAGCCATCTGTGAATTTATCGGCAGCCAGCAAGGCTACCCAGACGCCTTTATGCTCCCAGAGTACACAGAAGAAGGAGGAAAAGGAGAAACAGGTCACATCACCGATGATGAACGCGACAGCATGTTCGCAGAAGCCGCTCGGGTGATTGTGATGCACCAACAAGGATCCACCTCCCTTCTCCAGCGCAAATTAAAAATAGGCTACAACCGAGCGGGCCGAATAATTGACCAGCTCGAAGATGCCGGAATTATTGGTCATTTTGAAGGATCCAAAGCACGCAAAGTTCTGGTTCCGGACGAAGCAAGTTTGGAACAGATGTTGCAGATAGGAGAAGCATGAAGCATCTTCGCACCATGAAAATTTTGACGGTCTTTGGATTACTCTTATGCCTCTTCACCCCGGCTTCGGCTCAGGATGCAAATGCGTTGCTCGATAAATTGAGTACAGAGGCCAAAGCCTATGGATCAATCGAAGCTACATACATCTCCAAAATGGAAGATCGGGTAAGCGACTTTCAAGCAGAACAATCGGGAACGATATTCGTGGATGGAGATAAGTACAGTTTGGACATCGGCGACTACGTGATCATTTCAGATGGGGTAACGATCTGGACGTACGAACCAGCCGTAAACGATTGCTACATTGATGACGCCGATTTAATGGCTGAAGAAGGAATGGATCCTTCCAAGCTTTTTACGATTTGGGAGGATGATTTTAAGTCGGAGTGGAAGGGGGTCACCAACATCAACGGATTGTCTGTGGTCCAAATTAACCTATACCCGTTAGAGGCCGATGCGAAACCCTTTCATACCATCCAGCTTTTCATTGACGAGTCTGCTTTGGAACTGAAACGAGCGGTTGTCAAAGGCAGAGAGGGAACCGATGTTACGTATGACGTCTTGACCTTCAAACCACGGGCAATTGTGCCAGCAGGTACCTTCAAGTTTGACCCATCGAAATACCCGGGTGTAAACCTGGTTGACAACCGCATCTAATCCTGCGGAGCGTGAACCTCAGACCAGCCTCCTTCCGTGAAGGATTCGAGGGTCCAAAAATGATTGACCCACCGATCGGAATTGTCATCCCATCCCCAACGTGTTTGCTGATAAACTGAAGCGGGCAAGCCAAGGAGTTGATCCATCCAACGCGCAGTTTCTCGCAAGGCGTCGCAAGCGACTAAAGCATAAAGCGAGGGATCAGTCTCAAACAAATCACGGTACGTTTGCACCTGGTTGATTACGGCCGCATCGGTCCAGCGGGTTTGAGCCGATACCGGAACAGTCCAATGTGAGCGTTCCAGAAATTGACTTTCCATGAATTCAAAATCACGCGAATGGGGGTGTCCGTAAAGTTGAACCGGGAACGAATCAGCTAATTGCAACTCAGTTTGCACGTATGCCACGAGAGATTGCGCTGCTCGGCCTGCAGGCACAGCAATGACATTCAGTTTGCTCGTGTCCAATTCAGCAATCAATCCTTCGCAAAATTGAGCGTTGGCAGGAATCGATCGAAGCGAGGTCGAATTAGACTTGACTGCATTGAAACCTTTTCGAAATGCCGCTTCCATAGCTGCTCCACTGCCTCTTGTTTCCAACATCAAAACCGTATCGCCCGCATGCTGAAGCGCGGCAAATTCCCCCAGCTGAATCATCCCCGCCTCCGTTTGAGCATCCAATGAAAATGCCCAAGGATGCTTGTGCCAGACTGCTGTCTGTTGCGGAGTCAGCACCCATTGTGGAATGACCGACAACCGCAATTCTTCATTCACCGAATCCAAAGCAGCCTTTCGCAACGGCCCGAGCACAACATCAGCCCAATATAAATCCGCATCATTCCAAGCGTAAATCCCCAGTCTGTCTGGCTCGGTATCCACTGCCCTGACTGCAACAGTGAATCCCGAATCCCGCAACATTTCAGCCGCCCATCGAGCACCGTGAAGAAACTCCAAAGAAATATCACGAAGACGGGTAGTTTTCGCATCAAACTCCCCTCCCATTGCGGTATCTGTCTCCAGCATGAAAGGCAGCATCACCAATGCGCGCAATGTATCGGTGCGGAGCTTCGGCCAGACGCGCTCGGCAGCGCCCTCAGAGACAAGCGAGGAATCGAGCAGAAGGTGAGATGGATTACCTATTCCTTTTCGGCGAATCACCACCACATCTCCGATCTCCAATCCGTTCAAGGCCCGCGGGTTTAACCCTTCCAATTCAGCAACAGGCACACCGTAGCGTTGGCCAATCGCAAACAATGTTTCTCCTGCAATGACCGTATGCAATAGTTCTTCCAGCACATCAGCAGTACCCGGCAATGCAATCGGAGCCAAAACTACCGGTGCCGGAATCAGAATCCGATCTCCCGGAGATAGATCCACTCCCCTTTCTTCATTCGCTTCCCGCAATTCGCTCATGGATAAATCGTGCGCCCGTGCTATGCGAGCAAACGTGTCTCCTGGCAAAACAGTGTAAGTCGTTTGAGTCCATGCTGTTCCCAACAGTCCACAAACCATCGATCCACAAACAAAGAACGGACGGACAATCCTTACAAAAAGGAACCTCCGACTCACCTCCCTGCAGTTGAGGCTGCAGCTATTGAAATGCATCATTGTATTAAGCAGCACGTTCAATTTTATTCATGCCAATGGATCGGTCCACAAAGTCGTTCCGGTCTTCTTTTGAGTTTAAAACCCAAATAAACACGGAATTATTGCTATGATGAATGGCTTTCAATTCATCATCAATATCACACAATTCTCGGGGTATTTCGGCAGGAATGCAAATCATCTCATTCCCATTCAATGGTGGCAGGAGGTTTGGAGCTGATGTCGTAGACGACCCGATTCACGCCGCGCACCTTGTTGATGATGTCATTTGAAACCTTGGCTAAGAAAGGATAAGGCAGGTGGCACCAATCTGCCGTCATCCCATCCGTGGAAGTCACAGCTCTTAATGCGACCGCTTGCTCGTAAGTGCGTTCATCTCCCATGACTCCGACACTTTGCACCGGAAGTAAAATCGCACCAGCCTGCCAAACCTCATCATACAAACCGGCGTCCTTGAGCCCTTGAATCCAAATGTGATCCACCTCCTGTAAAATTCGCACCTTTTCGGCTGTGATATCTCCCAAGATTCTTATCGCTAACCCAGGCCCCGGGAATGGATGCCGACCCAAGATGGATTGCTTCACTCCGATTTCTTTCCCCACTCGGCGTACTTCGTCTTTGAACAACAAGCGCAGTGGTTCAACGACCTTTAATTTCATGTAATCTGGTAACCCCCCTACGTTATGGTGACTTTTGATGGTAGCCGATGGCCCACCTGTCGCACTCACACTTTCGATGACATCTGGATAAATCGTGCCCTGGGCCAACCAATGAGCGCCTTCTACTTCTTTGGAGGAGTCGTCAAAAACGTCTACGAACACCTTTCCAATGGCCTTTCGTTTGGTTTCCGGATCCGATTCATCCGCAAGAGCTTCTAAAAACCTCTCCCCAGCTCGAACCCCTTTGACCTGAAGCCCCATGTCCTCATAACTTTCTAAGACCTCCTCAAATTCATGCTTACGCAACAACCCGTTGTCTACAAAAATGCAGTGCAATTGAGAACCGATTGCGCGGTGGAGCAAGGCAGCAGCAACGGTGGAATCCACCCCTCCACTTAGTCCTAAAATCACTTGATCTTCGCCGATTTGTTTGCGCAGATTGGCGACGGTTTCATCGGCAAAACTGGCCGGAGTCCAATCGCCCTCACAACCACATATTCCGTGGACAAAATTCTTCAACAACACAGGACCATCCGTGCTGTGCCAAACTTCTGGGTGGAATTGAATTCCCCATACTGGCCGATTGACATCGCGAAATCCAGCGAATTTTACATCGTGTGTGCTACAGATCGTTTCAAATTGGTCGCCCAGTGACAAAATCGTATCGCCGTGGCTCATCCAGACCTGCGATTCGCTGGGGATTCCGCGAAGCAGCGGATCCTCGCTATTGACTTTCGCCAAGTTCGCTCGGCCATATTCGCGGGAATCAGAGGGCTCCACCGAGCCGCCGTGCGTCTGCGCTAAATATTGTGCACCGTAACAGACACCCAATACGGGAACCTCCCCAAGCATGGCTTCGAGCTCAGGTCTTGGCGCGTTGTCATCCCGAACGCTGTGAGGCGAGCCACTGAGGATCACGCCTTTCACATCGGAAGGAACGGTTGTAAAATGACTCCAGGGGATGATGTCTGAATAAACGTTCAACTCTCTTACGCGGCGAGCGATTAGCTGGGTATACTGGGAACCAAAATCGAGAATTAAAATGCGTTCGTGCTGCATGGCTTTCGTTGTGAACGGCAAAGGTAGTTCGCGACACGTGCGTGCCCCTGGCAATGGAACTGGTATTTTTGCACCATGCTATACCCACATTTGAACGGTCGCAGAGTCATCTTAGCAAGCCAATCACCGCGGCGCTTGGAATTGGTCCGTGGACTTGAATTGAATCCCATAACGTGGCTCAAAGAAGTCGATGAAAGTTTCCCTTCTGACATAAGCGGCCCTCAGATCGCGCTTCACGTCGCTCAGCTCAAAGCACAAGCATACTGGGATGAACTCGAAGACAATGACGTACTCATCACGGGCGATACAGTCGTGTTGCTCGGGAATGAGGTGCTGCAGAAACCTGCGTCACGTTCAGAAGCCGAAGCCATGCTTGAGGCATTGAGCAACACCACCCATACCGTTGCCTCCGGCATCGCCGTGACGACAAAAGCCACAGGCATTCAAGCAGCCGTCGACACATGCGAAGTCACCTTCAATCTACTCACAGAGGAATTCATCGCGCACTATTTGGATCACTATCAACCTTACGATAAGGCCGGTGCGTACGGAGTACAAGACTTGATGGGGTTTGCAGGAGTTGAGAACATGAAAGGCTCATATTTCACCGTCATGGGATTGCCTACCCATCATTTATTTAGACTTATAAACAACTTGAAATCATAAGTTTGGGGATTAGATCATGCGGATTGTTTAACGTTTTATAGATTGCACTGAACAAAATTTGTTAGCAGATGTTAATTCCTTGTTTTCAGGACACGAATTTCCAAAGTAACCAAAACCCAAACACATGAATTCTTTTATTCTCGCTGCGATTAAAGCGATGCCAGCCGACGATTATGTAGGCTTTACGTTCTTTGTTGGATGCATGGCCATGATGGCTGCATCCGCATTCTTCTTTTTCTCCATCAACATGGTGGAAGGAAAATGGAAAACTTCTTTATTGATCAGCGGATTGATCACATTCATCGCCGCTGTTCACTATTACTACATGCGCGACTACTGGGCAGAAATTGGTGAATCACCAACGTTCTTCCGATATGTCGACTGGACATTAACTGTTCCGTTGATGTGTGTTGAGTTTTACCTCATTTTGAAGGCAGCAGGAGCCCAAACAGGCCTGCTGTGGAAACTCATTTGGGCTTCCGTGGTCATGCTCGTGACAGGCTACTTAGGTGAGGCCGTGTACACGACAGGAAATGGTCCAGCTGTCTGGGGTTTATTCTCAGGTATTGCCTACTTCTACATTGTGTACCTCATTATGTTCGGTGAAGCGAAGGCGCTTGCAGACAAATCTTCTGCATCCGTTCAGCGTGCGCACAGCATCTTGTGCAAATTCGTACTTATTGGTTGGGGCATCTACCCATTGGGCTACATGATCGGCACGGACGGCTGGTACGATTTCGTTGACGGAATCGGACTCAACATGGATGTTGTGTACAACATCGGTGACGCCATCAACAAAATTGGATTTGGGTTGGTCATTTACAGCTTGGCTGTAAGCAAGGACTAATTCCAATCAATCAAACGTCCTGAAAAGCGAACCGCCGGCTCTCTCGAGTCGGCGGTTTTTTTTGCTCCGTTTTTTTTGCCTCCTGCGGGCATTCGCTCTCTCCATTCTTATTTGAATCGGACCGCAACACCCTCAGCGAAGTGATCATTGGTCATGTTTCCTATACAACGTGACGGCAAGCCCGCGGTGGCTAAGACTTGCTCCACCTCTTGCGCACTCTCAGGCGACACCGAGATCAAAAGGCCTCCGCTGGTTTGGGGGTCGCACATCAAATCACGCTCAAATCCCTCGATGGAGTCCACCCGGTGACCGTAGCTTGCCCAATTGCGTTTACTGCCGCCCGGAACGCAACCCGCAGCGTGGTATTCTTTCAATCGAGTCCCCGCCAGCGTTGGGACGGCAGATGCATCAACCCGGGCTTTCCAACCTGAACCTTCGCACATTTCAACCAAATGTCCCAGCAAGCCAAATCCAGTCACATCGGTCATTGCATTCACCCCTGGTATGGCCGCTACGTCAGCACCAATGGAATTAAGTTGTTGCATGGATGCCACGGCAAGCTCCAAATCTGCAGCGTCAACGAGGCCTTTCTTCTGCGCCGTAGTTAACATACCCACTCCGATGCCTTTGGTCAAGTAAAGGCAATCTCCAGGCTGTGCTGATGCATTCGCCTTCAAGCGATCAATTGGCACACGTCCCGTTACCGCCAGTCCAAAAATGGGCTCAGGGCTATCGATGCTGTGTCCGCCGGCTAAAGGAATACCAGCCTCCGAGCAAATCGCACGGCCACCATCCACGACCTCGCTTGCCACTTCTTCAGGAATCTTACCCAATGGCCAGCCTAATATAGCAATGGCCATCAGCGGAGTTCCACCCATAGCATACACATCGCTAATGGCATTGGCGGCGGCGATGCGTCCAAAAGTGCGGGGATCATCGACGATCGGCATAAAAAAATCTGTCGTGGAAATGATGCCTGTTCCGTCACCCAAATCAACCACTGCGGCGTCATCCTTGGTATCGTTTCCGATGAGGAGGTTGGTGAACGTTTCCGAACGATCTACACCGGAGAGGATTTCATGAAGCACTGCAGGAGACAACTTGCAGCCGCAACCTGCACCGTGAGAAAATTGAGTTAATCGAATGGGATCCATGCTCGGTTCGAATTGAAAAGGAACTGCAAGTTTACGACCAACCTCAGATGGATTGGGTATCCGATATCAATTGAGAGGCAATTTCATGGTACGTGAATCCTCGGCCATTGATGACGGTAAAAACAGATCTGGCATAACGCTGCTGGGTATGGTGATAAAGTTTATCGTAGTATACCAAACCAATTTCCGCAGCCAATCGCAAGTCTCCCGCATCCAACGCCTTAATCGCCTCTTTATAACGGGCCCCACCTAGTTTTTCTTGAATGCGGCCAAAGGCATCTTTCAACGCCTCTATTTCCGCATCGCCGTAAACCCGGCAAAGTTCATCCACCCTTTCTGTCTCGGTCCGCTCAATCGCCCACACAGGAGCCACCCGCAGGGTGTCAAAGAGATCCTCTGGTAAATAAACTTTGCCTATCACACGGCTTTCATTTTCAACCCAAATTGGACGGTTCCAATCACACTGTTGTATCACTCTGTGGCATGCATTGCTAAATTGCTCGGAAGTCGGTTGTGGAATGCGTTCGAGGTTCCCGAATGCTGAACCCAAGTGACCTGCAATGCCCTCCAAATCAATTACTTGAGCTCCTTTAGATTCCAATGCATGAATGATTTGGGTCTTCCCAACGCCGGTCATTCCACCCAAAACGTGCAACGACGGCAGTTGTTGGAAATCCCTCCTTGACCAAGCCCGATACGCTTTGTAACCTCCGATTAATTTGATCACGGGAATCCCTGCCGTTTCCAACAACCAGGCCACCGCACCTGAGCGCATTCCTCCACGCCAACAGTGCACCACCAATGGGTTTCGAGCTGATTGCTCATCATACAGCTGCTTGGCCTGGCGAACAAATTCGGACATTTTGGGTCCGACAAATTCCAGGCCCTTTTCGACCGCAATGTCCTTGCCTTGTTGTTTATACAAAGTCCCGATAACGGCGCGTTCATCGTTTTCAAAAAGCGGAAAACAGGTCGCTCCGTGGATGTGACCTTTTTCAAACTCTCCAGGTGAACGTGTATCCAAAATGACATGCACGTCATCGAATATCCAGGCCCCGACTTCCCGCTGGTCTTCCGGCTCTTTCATTGGACTGCCCAGCGCAACGTTTGCATTCCTTCAACGTCCAATGTGTACAAACCTGCTGGCAGTTCTTTAGCCCAGACTTCGCGCTCGGCTATGATGCGTCCGGCATTCACCAAACGACCAGCTCCATCAAAAATACGGTAAGTGCGACCAACCGCATGAGGCGGCACGACCAAGGTACATTGGCCTTCGTTCGGATTGGGGTACATCTGAACCACCGATTGAGCAACTTCTACTGAAACGGAATTGGCCCCACTGAGGTTCACCTGATCAATCCAGGTATGGTTTCCGTTACCGCCTACGTTGACAAATGCCAGTTCCAAGCACGACACCTCACCGCTCGTCCAATCGACAGGCAAATCAACGAGGTGGTTTTCCCATTCAATGCTTCCCCCTGTATCGTACCAGAACCAGGTATAACAGCCGTCCACGGCCAATTCACTTCCGTATGCCACCCACAGAATAGTCCAATCTTCCGATCCGCCTGGTCGCCCCCAAACTTCCAGACCATCGACATACGCAGCATAGACTTGATGAGCGACATCAAATGAAAACTGCTGCATTCCGGTTGGGTTGAAGGCGGGAGTAATGAGCAGATCGGCCGCGCCCTCCGTATTGACCCAGTAATTCGGGAATTGAGCCACGCCGTTTTCGGAGTCCACCAGATCCCAAGCTTGTTCCCAAGCATGACCATTGACTTCCATGCGCCAGTTCGGTGGAGGAAACTGATCCCCGTCAAAATCTTCCACAAATCCTGAAGCAGGGACGACCGGTTCATGGACAACCTGAATCATTTCTTCCCAAGCCCATGTATCCGCATTTCCATTTGCATCTGTCACCGTGAGGGCAACAGAATAATTCCCCTCTGTTTCGAAGGCCACCCAAGCGTCAGGACCGTTCGATTCAATCAATTCGCCACCGCCAAAGTCCCATGTGTACGTCGCCTCATCACATTGCACTACAGAAACAGCCGAGAAATGAACTGGCGCAGCCTGGCATGGGCTGGCTAAATTCAAGTACGTCCGATCTGCCATAAATCCTGATTGGACTTGAGAAGGTGCATAAAATTCAGCCTGATGCACTCCACGGGTTCCCGCAACCCGGATGTGTCCCCCACAGTAATCCGCCTGTAAAAATGTACTGACGGTAACCATCGGAAGCCCCGTATTGTATAACATCCAATCGTCCATTTCGGCATCGCGATAATAAACAGCCCGCGTCGTTCCGATGTAAACTCCCCCATTAGAACCGCGTTGATGCACCAAGCTCACCACCCGTTCGGTCGCAACGGTCTCGGTACTCCAATCCGCCCAAGTCTCTCCTGCGTCGGAAGAACTCAAAATTTTGTGACCATTTTGGTTGCCCGTCAAGACGCACCAGAGCTGATCGGGATTCGTGCCATCCACGTCGAGGTAAATGGGCTGATTGCTGTTGTTGCCGTTTTCGCCGGGTGTGGGTGAAGCAAGTTCCCATGTTTGTCCTGCATCCATTGAACGGTGGATACGCCACACGGAACCACTTTGCTTATGGGACACATAAATGCGGTTACGATCACGCGGGCTCACCTTAACGGAAATAATTTTATCCCCTCCAAAGTCGTGAACCAGCGCCCACGAAACACCCGCATCTTCTGAGAACCATAATTCAGAACCCACAGGCGAATACATGCAATTGTAACAGGTTGGATCCCATTCCAAATTGCCATACTCGCCAAACCAGTACGCTGTATTGGGCTTTTTGGACCCATCGAAAGGCAATGCATCGATGCGATCAAATCGATCTTCCGTGAATCGAAATGCCCCTCCGTCGTGGTAGCCAAGACTCGCATCCCCCGGGTTGATAAAGCCGCGAAAGTTGTCTCCTGCCAACTCTGCCAACCAGCCACCGGAGCTGTCGTCGTCCTGGCCCCAGTGGTACAAATCTCCGTTCCGAATCAACGTGCCGTTGTGGTACGTCCCGCCCACCATGACCTCCGGCCCTCTCCATCCTGCTTGCCACCCCCAAAAATCCGTCCCATGCAGTCCATGCATTCTTGGCTCGATGTGATCACCCTCATCTTCCGAATAATACAGTCCTCCGTCCGAGGCCACCCACATATCCACGGTGCCGTCGGTCCGGGTAAAGAATTGAATGTCGTGCACATCCGCATGCGTGTAGCGGTCATGGGTGAATTCTCCGGCCCAGGTGACCCAATGAGCATTGAGCGACCAATCCGCCCCTCCATTCTCAGATCGCCAAACACTGATGCCCGCAGCAAATTGCCGGTCTGCATCCGTAGGACTCACATCGAGCGCTAAATCATAATAATATTGCCCGCCATCCCCGGTGCCATCTCCGCTCCATCCCAAAATATTCGGATTCACCCCTTCTGCCCAAGGACCCCCCGGTCCATCCCCGCAACACATGAATTCGAAGGTTGCGCCAGCATCGAAACTCTGATAGATTCCGTAAAGCCCCCCGCCCTGGGCCGTGCTTCCCGATGCGAGCACCACCACGCGATCGGGATCGGCTGGCGTCACAGCGATTTCGCACCGTTTTTGACCTTCATCCGACCCTACAGCAGGCCAGCCTGGTGCACCGGAGATGAAGGATAACCCGCCGTCCATTGAACGCTTGAAGACCGTGCTTTCACCCAGCAACTGAACGGTATAGCATATGGCCGGATCCGTGGGGTGAAAGGCCAACTCCATGTACTCCCCGGACATGACTTGGATCATGGTCTCACCTCCATTCTCGCTTCGGAACAATCCATAGTTGGTTGCTGCAAACAATTGAGGTTCGGCACCATCAACGACCGGCGTGAAGATCAGATCGCGGTACCATCGGTCGGCACCTTGAAACGTGGAATTTCCACAAACCTCCCAAGTCTCCCCTCCATCCAAAGAACGCCAGAGTTGACCCGAACCCGCGCCAATCCACACCTGATTTTCGTCGAGGGGGTGAATCGCTACACTGTAAATGCTCGTGACAGGCAGGTCACGGGTCATCAATTCCCAATGCATGCCGTGGTCTGTACTGCGCCAAGCTCCGGCAGTAGCCGTTCCACACCAAACCACCTCATGATTGGAGGCTGATTGCTCAACCGTATAAACATGGCACGCTCCCGGACTTTGCACTTGGAATTCCATCGCCACCTCTGGATCGTAGCTCCAAGGCCCCAGTTCCTCCCATTCGCCTGTCATCCGTTCTGTGGAAGCGGCATGCATTAATGCGTAAGCGTGGCTCACCACAGGCGCTGGCAATTCAGCATTGCGCATCCAACGCTTATAAAATTGAGTGTCCCGGTTTTTTTCAAAAGGATGGGACACGTAATGCAGCTCATAGGCATTCCGGACGTCCTCGTGCGACGCCTCTCCTCCGTACATCATTTGAACCCAATACGGAGCATCCACCGAAGGACGATAGGGCGTTTGAGGAACAAACTGAGCCCAAGCAGTGACCATTGAAAAAACGAAAACCAACAAAAGACACGAGGCAGATACGGATTTGAGCATGCCCAAAAATACGCGCTGAGCGCCATGAAAAAGAAAGAGCCGCCCAGAAGGGCAGCTCTAACGTATTCAAGTGAAATTGGAAGGTTGGTCCAATCCTATGGTTTCATTTATTTCTCGACTTCAATTCAATCAAGGACATGCCGTTCCGTAAAACTGGAAGAATGTCAATAAGTCACTGACGTCAATAAATTGATCGCCGTTGATGTCACCCGGACAAGGGTCAGGGTAATCACAGCCCCCGGGATAGTTGGCCCCGGGATCGAAGTTCAATCCATCAGCATCCATGCATCCAACCAACAAACAGGACCCATCATCCGAAGTGGCCTCTGCGTCGTAATTGCACGCCGTCGAATCCATGCATCCAGAGAATTCACATGATCCATCATCGCCAAAAGCATTGGCATTGTAGTTGGTGGCTTCTACGCTGGTACAACCTGCATACAAGCACGATCCATTTTCCTCGCCGGCATTTTCGTCATAGTTCGATGCTGTTGGATCCGTGCAGCCTTGGTCCGCAAATGCACAGGACATATCATCATACGTCGCTGACTCATTGTAATTCAATGCTGCTTGATACATGCAACCAGCTACTGAGCATGATCCGTCATCCACGTTGGCGCCAGAGTCGAAGTTATCCGCATCTGGATTCGTGCAACCGTTGTACTCACACAGGTTTCCTTGATCACCCGTGTTCGCTTGCGCATCAAAGTTGGATGCGAGTTCGTCATAGCAACCGGTATATAGGCAGATGGACGCTTGATCGCCTGTATTGGCAATCGCATCGTAGTTGTCTGCCTCTGAATCCATGCAACCAGTGTACAAGCAGCTTCCGTCATTCACATTGGCTCCAGCATTGTAGTTGTCTGCTGTCTCATCGGTACAACCAAAGTATTCACACAAGGCCACTTGATCTCCATCGTTCGCCTGAGGATCATAGTTGTCTGCGGTTGGATCATAACATCCTGCGTAAAGACAAGACCCATCCTCCACATTGGCTCCTGCGTCATAGTTGTCCGCTTCATCGTCCATGCAACCGAGGTATTCACAAAGTGCTCCTTGGTCACCTGTATTGGCTTGTGCGTCAAAGTTATCGGCCTCGGAATCATAGCAACCCGTGAACAAACACTCTGCTTCTTGGTCGCCTGTGTTGGCTCCCTCGTCGTAGTTGTCCGCCTCTGTGTTCATGCAACCTGTGTACAAACATGAGCCGTCGTTGAAGTTCGATGCAGGGTTGAAGTTATCAGCTGTCACATCTGTGCAGCCTGTATAGATACATCCAAGATCATCAAAGTTCGCGGCGGGTTCAAAGTTCGCGGCGTCGGCATCCGTACATCCGCCCACAATCTGTGGGAACGTCAACTCGACGTCAGGGTATTGATACAACACGTCGCCTTCTCCTTCAAACTGGATGTTGTAGCGCAAGAACACCACACCACTCGTCGTGAATTGTCCCACCAACAAGCGCCCTTCTGAATCAGGCACACCTTGCGTATCCGAAGCGCCTGAATTGAGGAATATTTGCGCTCCTTCAGGTGTATCAATGATCATATTTTCCCCTGCATTGAATGAAGGCAGGTGAATGTACATGTTTTCCTGAGCCAAGGCATTGTACTCGCCAGGGGCCGCTCCAATGGTTAGCCATGAATCAAATTCAAGCTCTGGGAACAGGGCAAAAAATCCAGGATTGATGTTTCCACCAAAATCAGCACCAAAAGGATGTTGATAGAACGAACCGGTTGTCGTCGTCCACCACGGTGCCGTCGCGTCTCCGTACAAAGCTGTCATATCCACTGTCGCTTCTGGAGCAAACTGAGCATAAACACGGTAGGTCGACTCACCTTCAACGGTATTCTCACCGACCAATTCGTATGTCATCCCTTGGAATACATCATCGCCCCAAATACATGAACCGTCATCGTTGGTGGCATCAGAATCGTAGTTATTCGCTGAAATTGAAGCACAGCCCCAAACCTCATCGCATTCATCCACACCGTCGCCTTCATAATCTCCGTTGCAATTCCCGTCACAATCTGAATAAGGACCGGCAAATTCGCATGTCTCAGGAACGCTGACATCTGCCGTCGGATTGTAATTACAGGCCAACTCATCGAAACATCCTGCCTCGAGGCAAGTGCCGTCTTCGTCGGTCGCTTCTTCGTTATAATTGTAGGCTGTCGTGTCGGTACATCCCGCCACCTCCTGTCCATCACAGATGCCGTCTTCGTCTATATCAGAATAGCAGTTTCCGTCGCAATCCACATGCTCGGTGCTGTAATAGCACGTGCCGTCATCGTCGGTCGCTTCCAGATCGTAGTTGCACGCACTTTCATCCGTACATCCAATGCCAAAGGTTGGAAACACCAAGTTCAGATCTGTAGCGTAATGGGTCGTGCTGGTCGCATCCCGGAATTGTAGGTTATACTTCACCGATACAACACCGCTGGTCGTGAATTGACCCAGCAGCATTTGTCCGTCTTGGACAAATGATAGTGCACTGCCGTTTTCACCTGGAATGTAGTATAAACTCGCTCCAACGGCTGTGTTCACGTTCACATCTGCTCCAGACTGTTCAAAATCGGTAAAGAAATTCGAAAGCCCAATGGTTTGAAGATCGACAGGAGAACCCGGACCTCCTCCCAAGGCAATCCAAGAATCATACTCCAGGTCCGGTGCAAAAGGGTACATCGCCGGGTTGATACTGTGAGCCAATAAGGCACCGGTAGAAACCTGATGGAAAGGCTCTGTTGAGCCGATGCTCCAAACATCGGAGTTCGTTCCATAGCATGCTACAACCTGGATAGCGGTATCCGCATCGAAGTTCGCAAACACGCGGTAGGTCGAAGTTCCTTCGATTAAGTCGTGTCCTACCAACTCGTAACTCAGTCCTGTGAACAAACCTTCTGGCCATTCGCAAGAGCCATCGTCATCGGTTGCAGTTGCGTCGTAGTTCAACGCCGAACTTGACGCACAACCTGCGATCTCAGCGTCATTGCATACGCCGTCTCCATCGTGATCTGAGAGGCAATCACCTCCGCAATCCTCTCCGGGAAGTGGGAAATCACACGAACCATCATCGTCCGTGGCGGCTGCATTGTAGTTGCACGCCGAAGCATCCATGCATCCGTTAATTTCAAATTCGTCGCATGTACCGTCTTCGTCTGCATCGTTGATGCAATTGCCGGCGCAAGTATATCCAACATCCGGTAACGTGCCGTCGCAGTCGCATGTCCCTGGGGCAATTCCATCGCCTCCGCATACACCGCATTCATCCACGTCAGCGCAAGAACCATCCTCTTCGGTGGCAGCTTCTTCATAGTTGCAAGCCGTTTCATCCGTACATCCAGCGACCTCAAATTCGTCACAGGTTCCGTCATTGTCTGAATCATTCAAACAGAGACCATCGCAATCATAACCTGCAGCGGGACCGTTGCCTTCACAATCGCAAGCTCCTTCAGCGATGCCATCGCCACCGCACACTCCGCAGGCATCCAAGGCAAGGCAAGAGCCGTCGTCATCTGTCGCCATCGGATTGTAGTTGCATGCCAAAGCATCCGTGCACCCGTCGAGCGGGGGCAAAAATTCACCTGAAGAAAAGTACAATTGACGGCTTTCCGTCGACGTGCCTCCAGCCGGACGCCATTGCATATTCCAAAGTCCAGATACGTCGCCCGCATCTCCTGCTTCATCATCAGCAACTGTAAACTGCGCCATTAGAACACGTAAATCCGATCCTGCTGTGGCCAATGGATTGGCATTGGGAATTACGTACCAGCTTCCACCAGCAGGCCCATTCAATGTAAATCCAGCTCCCTCATTGAACGCTTCAAATGCGCCGACCATCCCTATAGAACTGACATCGGCATCCAAAGTACTCGATGATCCAATGGTCAACCAGCTATCATAAGCCAGCGTCGAATCAATGGCAAAGAACGACGCGTTCAAATCACTCCCTAGATCTGCTCCCGCAGGATGCTGCCAAAATGAAGTGGTCACCTCCAATTCGAGGTTGACTGGATCCACTTCTTGGTCTCCCACAGCAAATATCGCCGTGCACTCATCACCTTCATTTTCAAATTGAGCATAAACGCGGTACGTCGTTCCCAAATCAGTTTCTGCAAAGACCTCGGTGTGCAAGAATGGGTAATCCAATACGATGCAAGAGCCGTCGTCTTCTGTGGCATTCGCATCATAATTCGGCGATAATTCATTCGTGCACCCCAGAATGATCGGGGTGCAAACCGCAGTGCACTCTCCCGCACAGTAGGCAATTGTGACAGGAGCATCGCCAACGGAGGCTCCATAGTTTCCGCCTCCTTCGCCCAATGGCAATTCAGGAGCGGTGCTGCATTCTACAGGAGCATTAATCGTTTGTCCCCAACCTGACCAACCATCTGCGGGTCCAGTTACTGCGATTACAAATTCGAATGAAGTATTCTCAGAAAAATCGGCAGAACCCGAAAAGATACCATCGCCATCGGGGTCTGAAAGCGAAACGCCCCAGCCTCCCCAGCCATTCCAACTGCCATTTACAACCACATTGTCATAATCCCCGTTTGGATAAGGGGAATTGTTCATGTCAATTTCAAATGTGACCGTCTCATAAAACTGTTGCTCGCTACATGGGGTGCAAGAACCGTATGTATCATTGGTCGTTGATCCAACATCAGCAACTCGGTTGGCATACGTGTTATAATCCGTAATGGGTGCACAAGTCGCACCTGCGGCCATGTCGTCCGTCAAGTCCTCTTGACTAGCCCAATTATCGACCATGTACTTGTATTCAACCTGACCTGCAGGGAGTTCAAGTACCACGGAATAAATCCCGTCTTGATCAGGATCTGATAAGTCGTTCCACCCATCCGATCCACACCAGTCGCAAAACGGTCCAGTAACGTGAACCGTGGAAAAAGTGAATTCGACACACGACATGTCAACGTTCAATGTTGTTGAGAACAAGCAAGATTCATCCTCGTCTGTAGCACTCCCATTGAAATTGCTCGCTTCTTCATTTGTGCAACCTGCGGTTTCAAATTCGTCACAAATGCCGTCATCATCCGCGTCGTTCAGGCAATCGCCGTTGCAATCATATCCTGTTGCAGGCTGGGTGCCTGCGCAATCGCATGTTCCTTCAGCGATTCCGCTACCACCGCAATCGCCGCATTCGTCAACGACGTTGCCTTCACAATCGCATGCACCGTCGGCAATGCCATCACCTCCGCACACGCCGCAAGCATCCAACGCAGCACATGAACCGTCATCATCCGTTGCCGTGTTGTCAAAATTACAAGCAGATTCATCCGTGCATCCCGCTATTTCATTGGCATCGCAAATACCATCTTCATCGGTATCCGCCAAACAAACGCCATCGCAGTCATAACCCGTTAACGGGCCGTTGCCCTCGCAATCACAATCGCCTTCGGGAATGTCCGTACACCCACAAGCATATATTTCGCCTGGACCATTGCATACTCCACAAGGATCCAACGTGCCTACGCATTCATCAACATCATCGCAAACTCCATCAACATCCGCATCCGCATCACACAATCCACCGCACACGCCCAACGCATCCAACTCCTCACATGAACCATCATCTGCAGTGGCAGCACTGTTGTAGTTGCATGCCAACGGATCCATGCATCCCATCACATCGGGAAGGTTGTCTGCTGTATTGTGAGCTTGGCTTAATTCGTTGTGCGAGGCTCCGCTCGCGTCCTGCCATTGGATGTTCCAATCGCATGTAACATGTCCAGGATTGCCCTCCGCATCGTTTTCAACGGTGAATTGACCCAACAATACTTGACCGTCGTCTCCCGCCATGGCCAACGCATTGGATTCGGGAGTAACGTACCAACTTCCACCAACCGTTCCATTTAGAACGAAACCCTCGCCGTTATTGAACGCTGACCAGGCCGATGCCATACCAATGGCACTTACCGTCGGATCATCGTTTGTTTCTGAACCGATGGTCAACCAACTGTCGTATGCCAAATCTGGCAGCATGCTCAAGAAGAAGGCATTAATGGCTGAGCCAAGATTGGCTCCTCCACCGTTTTGGTAAAATGCCGTGGTCACACCCAATTCTAAACTGACTGAGTTGCTCTCAGCGGTTCCAATGGAATACACCGCGATGCACTCGTCCGAAGGAGAGTCAAACTCCGCGTAAACGCGGTAGGTGGTACCATACTCTGAGGTGGTGTAAACCTCGCTCTCCAACCCGGTAAACTGAGCAAGCCCCACTGCAGACAGCAGCAAGGTGGAGAATGAAAACAGCGAAAGCCGCTTCCATGTTGTTGTGATTTTATAATAATTCATCGCCGATATAATCCAATTCCTACTTAAATATAGCAAATTTATCAACACAAATCGATTGTGCGTCGAATTATTTTCGCTTTTAGACCATTGATTTTGAATCATTTTTCCGGTGTTGAGGTACGAATACTGCCTCCACATACGTCGCGCATGCTTCCAGAGTTGCATTCGGAGGAGGAAAAAACCGAGCTCAACGAAAATTGTGTAGATTAACCTTCTAATTATCGCTGTTCATGCCTTTTCATTTTTTTTCTCTCCTCCTTGGGTTGTGCCTCCCGTTATCCTTACTGAGCCAATCCATGGAGACCACCGGCTGTGTGACATGGCAAACACCGGCAGCCCTGTTCAATGTCTCTGACACCGAACCGAGCTGTATTCCGACGCACCGCGCTTCTTCCAGTGTAGTTTTGAATGCACAGGCAAGCATTTGGGAACGTTTGAGAGCAGAGCGCCCCGATTTTTGGGAGCTCCCTATGACTCTGCCGGATGGGACTCACGATGTTTTGGAACTGCACAAAACCAAAGCGTATACGGAAGATCTCGAAATTGGGCACATGACTGCAACGGGACTCCGCACTGAGCGGTACACCCCACGACTGATGAGCTACAAGATTGGGACAGCTGGATTTTATGGCACGCTGATCTTCTTGGATGAACAAATCGTTGGGACAGTTCGTCATGCGGGGATCCAATATGAACTTGGTGGCCTGGAATGCGATGAAAAACCTACCGGCCAGTTTGTCCTGTATGCGACATCGGACGCCGTCAACCCTCCCGCCTTTCAATGCGGAGTGGAAACGGTTAGCGAACATGTGCATGCCCCCCATGGTCAGGGAGCCCCCCCTCCATCACCAAGGTCGTCCATGACAAGTTGCATCGAAGTTGCATTGGACATCGACCACTACACCTACGGCACATTTGGAAACGATTGCAACACTTCTGTGGAATGGGCACTGGCCCTGCTGTCTGGTGTCAGTGAAATCTATGAAACGGAATTAAACGACCTCGTCTACCTTGCTGCATCGTACATCAATGTCTGGGAAGTCACCGATCCCTATGCCGCCTATGTGGGCAATGCAGGAGCCATGCTCGATGCTTTCCGCCAGGAATGGCTCAACAACCCGGACTTGGTGGATCGGCCCCGCGACTTGGTCCACCTGCTCACCCGTCGACCCGATACGGGAACAGGTGGAATTGCATACGTCAATGTCATTTGTAACAATTCGTATGCGGCTGGATTCAGTGCCTACTTAAGTTCTTCCACAACGTATAACCTGAATAATTACAGCTGGAACTTGAACGTAGTCGCCCACGAGTTAGGCCACAACTTTGGATCAAACCACACACATTGGTGCGGGTGGCCTGGAGGACCAATCGACGATTGCTATACGGCCGAGGGCGGTTGTTCCAATACGCCTGCCCCCCAAGTAGGCACAATCATGAGTTATTGCCATGCCGTCTCTGGGGGGTCGGTCAACCTGGAATTTCATCCCACGGTCGAAAATGTCGCATTGATTCCTTCCATCAATGGCCAGGGCTCATGCTTTGACACGTGCGATGAATTTTCAACCAGTTGTGCCTATTACGGATGCACCTTTCCCACGGCTTGCAATTATGATCCGGAGGCAGTCATCAACGACGGCTCTTGCACAACTGAAGACGTTTGCGGTGAATGCGGGGGGGATGGCACTTCCTGCGAGGGCTGCACAGACCCGATGGCATGCAATTTCGAAGAGGGATCCATCATTGATGACGGCAGTTGTTTCTTTTCCCCCAATGGAGGGGCGTGCGACTGTGAGGCAACGATTTCCCTCGAAGGCACCCTGGGCCCTGGTGAAACAGTTTCAACGGCCGTGAGTGGATTCGGATACGTTGCCGCCGTGACGGTTTACCTGAATTTCGAAAACACCAGCCTCGACGAATCGCGGGCAAGCGACCTCACTGTGATCATCGAAGCACCCAATGGCGAATGCCGACAGATTGGCGGGTTCGATGTCGATTTTGGATGCCCCACAACCGGATTTTGGCCCACTGCTTGGAATTCGACGGAAAGCGGGAATTACATTGGCGCGGCAACCATCCCAGGCGCTCCAGAAGGAATTGGAACGTGGTTCATCCGCATTGGCAATGGATGGTCCGGATCCGAAGGGGCGAACTTTTCAGCCGACATTTCCATCTGGAACTTGTGTTTTGATGTGGATCTCCCGGGGTGCACAGACCCAAGCGGGTGCAATTATAATCCGGCAGCAGTGGTTGACGACGGATCATGTGATTTTGTCTCGTGCTACGGTTGCACCGATGCATCAGCTTGCAATTACATGCCGGGCGCGACCGAAGACAATGGCTCTTGCGAGTTCATTTCATGCCTCGGATGCACCAATCCTCAGGCCTGCAATTTTGATCTGACCGCACTCATCGACAATGGAAGCTGTGAATTTTTTACCTGCACGGGGTGTACGGATTTGGAAGCCTGCAACTTTGACCCTGCGGCCACCATCGAAGATCAGTCCTGCACGTATGATTGCAGCAATTGTGTCGGAGATTTGGATGGCGATGGAATCGTAGCCGTAACCGATGTGCTGCTGTTTCTATCGGACTACGGTTGTGTAATTCCTGTTTGTTTGGGCGACATCAATGGCGACGACTTGACTACCGTAAGTGATTTATTGCTGCTGCTCAGTCAATTTGCCGAAGCATGTGAGCCATGATTCAGCCTTCTAAAAAGCATTTCTTGAGCGGCTGGAGCCTTTCGCTGATTCTCCTCGTTTCATGCGCTTCTTCACCCGATATCTCTCCGCAAGAAGCACCATTCAAGGTGTCCAATTGGTTCACCACATGGGAAGGTTCTCAACCGGACTATCCGCTCACCAACTCCGCGGGTGAAGTCATCGTCATCCGAGGAAAAGAGGCCAAAGTAGGTGGCAGCCAATTCTCGTTTACGATCAAAACGGATGGGAAAGTCGAGATGATTCAAGCGCAAGACGACGGACGTTTTTCCACGTTTGCTGGAATTTGGAAAGGCCAGATGAATTCGAAATCAGGGGACCTTCAAGGAATCGTTTGTGATTTAAGTGCTCATTCTACAGGTGCATACCGACAATACGCGATCCTAGCCGATACCGTAGACCGTGTTGTCCGGTGTTACGGAACATCCAAAGAACCTGCTTTTGAGTTGACACCTCTTGCGACCACTCACCCCTAACGATTCAATCAATGGATGCGATGAAGGCTGCAACTCCGTTCATGAAGGTTTCTCGGTCATCCCACATGCACAGGTGTGAACCGTTAGAGCATAGCAAGAACTGTCCATTCTGCACGTAATCTGATTGCCGTTTCATCGCCGCGGGATCCATCGTGTCGTGCGTCGCTCCGACCATGAGGGTGGGCACGGTGATTTCACTCAATCGATTCGTAATGTCCCAATCAATGAGACGGCCACCGACTTTGAATTCACTCGGACCTTGCATGAGATCATATAGCGGGTAATTCATACGACCGAAGGACTCCACAACTTCCACTGGCCAGTCTTCCAGTCGGCAAATGTGCTTGTTGTAAAATTCTTCTTCGACCAATGCGACATATTCTGGGTTTTGGAAATCTCCCGCCGCTTCATACGCATCGAGTGTATCGAGCAGGCTCGGACGCATTTGGGGACGCAATACATTTTGATTATAAGCCGCGTATTCTGGAATGCTTGACACCATATTGCACACCATCAGCCCCTTGAGATTCTGCTGATATCGCAGAGCATATTCCATTGCCAATATCCCCCCCCAACTATTGCCAAGGAGGTAAAAGTTCGAAGCATCGTATCCCAACGCTTTGCGAACTTCTTCGACTTCTTCCACCCAACGATCAATGTTCCAGATGTCTTCTGTGGGCTGATCGCTGAAGAAACTGCCCAATTGGTCGTACATAACGACCTCAAATCCGCTCTGGACCGGCAAATCGTAAGCCAATGATAATAGATACTCGTGGGTCGCGGCCGGCCCTCCGTGCAAGGTTAAAATACAGGCATCGCTGCTTTCACCGAATGTCTGAGTAAACACGCTGTACCCATTGCTGAGTTCAACCATTCGAACGCCAGGCTCAGCCCATTTAGCATCGCGAATGGCCTGCTGTTCACTGGTGAAAACCATCGCATACGAAGAGCTGGATGCCGGGTCAACATCTGAACCCGCTGGCTGCTCTGAAGAATTTGAGCACCCCAGAATCGCGATACATATTGCCAAGAACAACCCACTTCTTCCTGTAAGTCTTATTGTCATTGTGTCTATTTCCTCGGAAGATAAATGAATTTTGAGCGAAAGACCGAATACACCCCATCAAGCACTCCCATAACGATTATATAATTTCGATTAAACAAAGTATTTGATATACGAAGTATTTATACTATCTTCATGGATGAACACGAAGCCTTCCCTTATGAAACATGTTGCCATCCTGCTCGCTTGCATCCTTGCAAGTGGGCTTGCACTCGGTCAAGCCACCGGAATTTACGCGGAACTAATCGCCAATCACGATGAAACTGGCATAGCGGAATTGGAAGGCATGAAAACATACCAACTTTTCGTGGAAATGACCAACCCTGACGATGAGGTTTCAGCATTCTTCGGAGACAGTGCCACGCCATTGAGCATCGAATCAACTGAAGTATTTTATCAAAACCCCCTTGGTTCCAATTTTGGATGGAGCATCAATCCATCCGTTTTAGCTTTCTTTCCCGAAGTAAATTATGATTCGTGGTTCACAATAGGCGTGGTCAATGACGACACACCAACACTCGCTGGTTCCATCGGACTTGATGCGGGATTGGCCAGTTTCAACTCCGGCGGAGACTTCATCGTCGACGATGCTATTGGTGGATCTGTCTTCACCTTATTTGGAGATGCAAATGCTGCTGCAGGGGAAGATCTGCGGATACTCATTGCTCAACTCACAACGGCCGGAGAACTGACCGGAAGTGTCAATGTTCAAATGTTTGTCGACGGGTTGCAAAGTCAAAGCATGCAAGTTTTGGCGTTGCCCATTATTTTTGAGCAAGGTTGTGGCGACCCCGAAGCATGCAATTACGACCCAACTGCTGACCCAGAAGCTTTTGAAGAATGCACTTATCCCGAGGAATGCGAAGATTGTGAAGGCCAATGCTTGGATGCGAATGCCAACGAGGTGTGTGATTGCGAGGAATTTCCAGGGTGTACCAATCCAGCCGCGGACAATTACGACTCGGAAGCCTTCGCGGATGATGGTAGCTGCATCATCCCCGGTTGCACCTACATCAACGCTGCCAACTTCAATCCCGATGCGACCTATGATAACGACTCATGCGTGTTTGCGGGATGCACCAATGCCGTTGCATTGAATTACGATCCAACAGCCATCTTGGAAGATGGTAGCTGCTTGATCTTGGGCTGTATGGACCCCTTAGGACTGGATTATGACCCCACCGCAAACGTTTCAGGCACCTGCATCTACTCACAAGTATGCATGAGCGATTTAGACGGCGATGGCTACGTAGACATTTTCGACCTATTGCTCATGTTCGAGGCGTACGGGTACGGCTGCGAGTGATTCCGTTGGGATTTCTAAGGTTTTTGAAAACGCCGTTGTTTGCAAGTGTTTCAGGAATGATAGACCACTGGAGGGTCGTTTTGGGGGTCGTTTTGACTATGCGGTCTTGAAGATTGACGCCGTCAACCTCATTCAAAATGCGAGATGGGAATTTCGCATAGTTGGAACAGGAAAAGAAACCGCGCAAAAGACTGCGTGACACCAAAGTTGGTCAATGGCTTAGAACATCTGCACCAGAAGTCTTGGAGGTCGTCGGAGATGCACTCCCCGATTCCGGTGTGCTAGGGATCGTCAAGAACCTAGTTGATTTGGACAATAACGTGACGCACGAACAGCGCATGGAGTTGCAAAACCTTATCGTTTCTGAGCGTATTGCAAACGAGGCAGAGCTGACCAAGCGATGGCAGTCCGATAATGAATCAGATTCTTGGTTGGCCAAGCACACAAGGCCAATCATTGTCCTTTCACTCGTAAGCGAGCAAAAGGCGGACTGTTCTTCGTGAAGAAAGGATTTGACGCCAAAGTGGGGCAAGTCGAATCCGGCATGTTCAAGCAATTTGAAAGGTACATCGACAAACATCTGAACTCATGATTGGAGACGTCATTGACATTCTGCAAACCCACACTCAATTGGTGAGTGACGTGGGTGCGTCAAACATCTTTCCTATTCAGCGCAAACAAGGGACAACATTGCCTTGCGTGGTCGTTGATATGACCAACATCCGAACATCTGAAACCAAAGATGAATCGTCAAACATTGACTTCATTTCTATTGTCGTGATGACGATGGCTGACGATCCCCGAACGACGAACGTTTTGGCCAATTACGCAAGAGCTGCATTGGACAAATTTCGTGGGACAATCAAGGGCAACACCTACGACATTTGGTTTGTAGATATGGAAATGGACATCGACCCTGCTGACGAAACGTTCATCACGGTTTCTGAATACACCGTGGCACACGACCGAACCGGTGTGCAACCCCACACATAACCATCACCAAACTTGACATCGTCACGGTAAAAAGGACGGCCCAGTTGGTCAACCGTAATTATCTTAAAAATTACTGCAAAAAAACTTAACCCAACACTGGAACCAAAAGACTCATTGATGTCCCCACCGAAGGAATCACGATTCGACCTCGGGATCGAAAATGAAAGCCGCCGGAGGGTCAGGGTATTTTTCGTTGAGCTCGTTCATGACGCCCAAGTTAAGGTCATCCAATGCCTGCCTCTTTCCATTCCTATCCTCCAACGACCATAATTCATAGCGGCTATGACTGGCTTCATTTTTCACGAGACCAAAATCTTGTATGAGAGGCTCCGGGCCATATTTCTCCACGATTTTGATACGGTCCTCATCCCAAGGCAGTGCTTTGTCGTAAATCTCACGTTCCGAATAGCTCATATGTAAGGCGTATTTCCTTCGAGCTTGACGGAGCTTTTGATCTCTGTCAAGGACGAACTCATCTACCTTTCTTTTTATTTTCTTTTCGTTCAACTTTTTTCTGCGTGAACCGTCAGAATCCCAGAAGTAATTGAATAGACTCACAGGTCCGCCAATAAGAATAGTAATCATCAAACCACCCATAATCATAAGCCCTCCTAAGGGGAAATCCGAATCCGAACGGGCTGTCTCGATGTCTATTCCGAACACCCAACATAAAAAAAACACTCCAGCAATCCCAATCCCGAACAGCGTCACTAGACTAAGCATTCCATTCAATAGGCTTTTAACAGATGCTTGAAATTGATTTTTAGGTTCCTTCCAACTCATAGAATCAAGGTAAAAAAATTGTAAGTACAAAACAGGCAAAAAAGAATTTTTCCATCTGGGTTTTTTGCAATCTAATCAGCATCTCTTGAATATGAAATAGGAACTTGACACTTTCAACGTGTTCCCGCCGTTAGGTTGGGAATTTTGACGTTGTGAAAATCCAAATTGTTCAACCCGTTCCCGGCAAAACATGGCTAGTTGGCCACACAGTTTTGATGTCGGACGACAAGGCCGCACAACTCATCGAGGATGGGTTGGCCATTGTTCACCCTATTGAGCAAATGCTTCCTGCAAACGTTCGGTTGCTTTCTCGCTGATTTCTGATTGTGTGACGTTCAAGTACTTCATCAGCATTGCCTCAGTCCCATGTCCTGTGAGCGACCTAAGCTGTGCCAAACTCAGGATGTCCATCTTGTAGATGTTAGTCGCAAACGTCCGACGGCCGGTGTGAAATGAAACCAAGTCACAAACTTTTGCTGTGCTAGATGCATGACGATCCATCGAGGTGTTGTGCAATTGAATTGTTCTTTTGATTCCAGCTGCCTTCACAATTTCCTTCAGACAGACGTTGACTTTTTGGTCATTAGGTAGCTTGGGAAGTGCGCCATTGTGCTTCTCAATTATGCGTTGAGCCATTGGCAAGATTGGAATGGTGACCCTGGTGTTTGTCTTCCATTGGACATAGGTGATGGCCTTTGGGCATTTGTTGCCGTTCTCTTCCCAAGCATTCAGCACGATTTCGGGATAACGCTTGACATCGCTGATGCGCCCGCCTGTCCAACAAGCAAGCAAGAACATGTCACGAACTGTGTTGTGCGCTGTTGACTTTGGCCCTTTCTTGCCTTTGCGCAGACACGACAAATCAAGATTTTCAATCACGTCTAATTCGTCAGGCGTCAAATGGAACACCGCTGTTGGTGTCTCCTTCATTCGCATCACGTCTGATTCCCAAATGCGATTTGTGTGCATGCCTTCGTGATAGGATTCGCGCATCCACATTCGAAGCATCTTCATGTCATTGCGAATAACGTTTGAACTCACCGGAGGTCGATTCACAATCCTACCAACCGTTGCTCCATCCGCTCGCCATCGTTTCCATTCATTTACGAACCGAGTGTCGATGCTTTCAAAACTCAGGTCTTGCCCCCTATTCTTTTCTTTCGAATATGCTTGGACCAATTTGTGAACCACACGATAGCGTTTGATTGCTCCTTCAGTCAAAGCTGTTCCATTTGGCGTGAAGCGTTTGCCCGATTCAACCTGACCCATTAAGGCATCCACCCACTTGAAGGACCTTTGAAAACGAATATGATGAAATGCTTGAGCAGCTTTACGAAAGCTACTGAGGTCCGAAACCAGATAACGTTAAATCAAGGACGAAACCAAACCAAACTATTTCCCTAAGGAACTCGGGTGCGGTTTGGTTGCACATGTAATGCCCTTTGTACGTGATTGGTTGATAATGGGTTATATTAGCAATAACCAAGTTGACCGTGATGCGAATTAAACTAATGACCCTTTGCATGGCACTGTGCTGCCTATGCATTAACTCTTTTGCTCAAAATGTACCCGATTACGTGCCAACCGAGGGGTTGGTGGCGTGGTATCCCTTCAATGGGAATGCGAATGATGAAAGTGGGAATGGGTTCCACGGCAATTCGATTGGTGCCACTTTGACGAACGATCGATTCGATACTGAAAATAGTGCCTATTTCTTTGATTGGTCCGATGTCACAGGATATGGCACTGCGTGGGATAGGATTGAACTGAGCCCATCTTTTTCGGATGTAATTGCAACAACTATGACGATTGATGCCTGGGTGAATCTGGAGAATTATTGGTGGCCGTCCAACTCAATTCACACAGCAATGATTGCGGTAAGTGCGGCTCGATGCTCAGACGGCATGAATTTTCGTTTCAAAGTAAAAGATGAAGGTCGGTTAGCATTGGACTTTGGCACCAACTCTGTGACGACTGAGGAGGGGGCTATTCAATTGAACACATGGTACCACGTCGCTGCCACCGTCTCATCCGATTCATTACGTCTTTTCATCAACGGAACACAGGTAGCGTCATCTACATCAAGTTCATTGGATATGACTGGTTGTCTCACAGTCGGTGAACACCATCAAGGAAATGGTCATTGGTATTATTGGGATGGTATTATTGATGAGGTTGGCATCTGGGACCGCGCCCTTACCGCATCTGAAGTCCTAGCCCTCCACAACGCTGAACTCCCTGTCCCAGGTTGCACCGACCCCACCGCTTGTAACTTTAATGAAGAAGCGAATGAGGATGATGGCAGTTGTGTTTATCCACCATCCGAATCCGTTGATTGTGAATTTGGAGGCAACTACTGCGGAGAAGGCACAATTTGGAATGCAAGCCTTCAGGCATGCGTAGGGTTCAACGATTGCCCATCAGATCTTGATGGTGATGGCATTGTTGGTGTGAATGATCTGCTTTCGCTTCTCTCAGATTTTGGCACAGAATGCCCTCCTGATGTGGCTGAATGGACATGTGGTGACCCCGTCAACTACCACGGCTACGATTACGCTACGGTGCAGATTGGAGAGCAGTGCTGGTTTGCGGAAAATTTGAGGACTCTACAGTACACCAATGGTGAGGCACTTGCATCAATCCAAGGTGCATCAAATTGGGAAGAGTCAACAATTGGTAGTGTGTGTTCTCACGGAAACAATCCAGCCCATGAGGAAGTATTTGGATTGCTTTATAATTGGTACGCCACAAGTGATGATAGGGGATTATGTCCCAATAATTGGCACTTACCAGGTGATGCTGAATGGATTCAAATGGAGCTTTTCTTGGGCATGAACGAGACTGATGCGTACCAGACGGGTTACAGAGGGTCTGATCAAGGCTCTCAACTCAAAAACTCAATAGACGACTCACCTTCATGGGATGGTACCAATCAAACTGGTTTTAGTGCGATCGGAAGCGGAGTTAGGTCTCCGAATGGTTCGTTTGATGCCCTCACAATGAGTGGGTTCTATTGGCTCGGAAGCACTTCTCCTGAATTACCATGGGTTAGATCGCTAAGCTTTGGATATCCGTACATTGTCCGAAGTTCAAGCTTAGACATAGGCTACGGTCTGTCAATCCGCTGCATCAAAGACTCCGAATAACCAAACCAAACTGATACTCCTTCGGAATAGGGTTTGGTTTGGTCAAAAATGAATCTGACCGCGCAACAAATGAAATCTTTGACGAAGGAGGATATCAAGGAGCTTTGCAAACAGCGCGGTATCAGTCATATTTCAGCTGTTCTCCATGATGAATTTCAAAGTCATCGAAATCTAAAACTTGCAAAGATTCAGCATTGGTGGTTTAGACAAAACCATCCATTTGATAGAGACGTCTGCTCCTTATATCTGAAGAACTGCCTTAAACTCGGCTTTTATGATGACGCGCGGGCGCTAATCGGTGAACGCATTCTCGAAGGTTGTTCTAACTTAAAGTTGATCTGCATACATCTCGCATTTACCCGCAAGGTATCACGATGTCGCCCACAGTG
>Ga0209631_10000635_pt1 | contig 47864 bp, 40 predicted proteins | sample COG_08_FD_184752 | JGI IMG/M metagenome (GOLD analysis project Ga0209631, IMG submission 184752) | Pelagic Microbial community sample from North Sea - COGITO 998_met_08 (SPAdes) (version 2) | ecosystem: Environmental > Aquatic > Marine > Neritic zone/Coastal water | place: Helgoland, sampling... | reverse complement strand
CCAACACCTGCACCAACCCCTGCACCAACACCTGCACCAACACCTGCACCAACACCTGCACCAACCGAAACATATGAATATACATATACTGTTCCAGTGCAAGTTAATGTAAATACTACTACTGCTACTGAGACAACTACTAATACTATTACTGGTGTCTATTTACCTAATACTAATACTAATACGAATACGAGTACTAATACTTCAACTACAACTCTTACTCGTTATGTAACAAATACTAATACGACTACTAATACTGTTACTGCTACAAATACAAATACTGAAACAACTACCAATACTGCTACACAGACCTATGGTACTGATGCTGACAGTGATGGGTTCATTCAAACAAGTGAGCTAGATCCATCAGGTTCAGACTACTTGTACTATGATGAATTAGATAATCAAACAGCTAACCAAGAGATCACTCAAAACATTACACAAGTTATTGTCCAGGGCGACTCTGATCTTCAATATACATTTGGTGAAGAAGACTCAGGATCACTTGCACAAATATATGATGAATATGAGGTAAGTGTACCCTTTGCTAATGGCGAACAAGTTTTTGGAGATGGGTCAAATATTACTATAGAACAAGAAATTATGTCTCCTGTTTATGTAATTGAGGCCTTTAACGACGGAAACTATGAGCCTGGTAACCCTTCTGTAGATGATAATGGTGTCACAGATCTAGGGAATAACATCGTAACAAATCAAGTATATGATGATGGTGGTCCGCTTGATGGATATATCGAAATTACCTATGATTTCCAATACGATATTAATCAAGATATTGTTCAGGATGTTTTTTATGAAGTTGATCTTATCCAAGACATAGTGCAAGACGTTGAAATCAACCAAACTTATACTATTGAGGAAACGAGAACAGAAACCAGAACAAGGTTAGTAGGAGAATAAAACCTATTAGTTTTTTAAAACCCGCGCTAGTCGCGGGTTTTTTTTATCAGATTTTCTGATTAATTGAAGAATTAAAATTTATAATAATATTCTACTTTCATGACTGGCAAGCGCGGGTGGATATTCTGAAATACTTTTTCAGTAGTATTAGATGAAGGATTAATAAAGTAATAATTCGTATCTTTCCAGCCTATTGATGAAACCTCAAAACGTTCTTCAACCCTGAGAACATCTATCTTAGATTCAAGCTTTTCTATTTCTATTTCATTGGATTTATATAAAGATTTCATTGTCACTGAGTAAACATCAGGATTATATAAATTTATTAATTCATATGAATCAATCATCGAGGGCAGAATGTCTTCACGCGAATTTTGAATCTCAAGGTTATGATCCAATCCCAAAGTTTTAATTACTCTACCATTTTGTGTAAAAACCCTTACATCATCTTCACCAACCCACTCAAATATATCATCTTTAACGTAAGCTAAAATTAATATGGAGTGAGGGCCTCTTCCAAATCTAACTTTAATAAAACTATATTCATAGCTTTCAAAAATTTCATTTGTAACTTCATAGTCTTTAAAACCAAAAACAACATTATTGACAGAAGAGAAGTTTTGAATATAAGCAATAGGAAGATTTCCACATGATGAAATGAAAAAAAGAATAATTAAAAACCTAATCATAAAACGTATCCCATTCATATTGAATTTGATCCTGATTTGCCTGATAAGTAGTACTCCACAAACCTTGAGCATGAACAAGAGACTGAGCTCCATCTCTAGTTAAGGGCCTAAGACCAAAACCAGCTTGACCTCGAGAATATTCATCAAAGAAAACCTGAATTGGTAGATTGAAGAAAAATCCCTTATCAAAACTACCTTCGCCAAATTCCTCTTTACTGATATCAGTTAATGAGAAGAAAACGCCCATATTTAAACCACTTTTAAATGCTCTAGATACTGTAAAGGTAAATCCGGAATCTTCCGCTAGATATCTTCCTCCCTTAATATGAAGTAGCACTCTACTTATTGGCTCTCTGTAATATAAATTTACATGGCCAGTAAGAGTATTATATCTATCTTCCTTGAGGCCAAAAAGTTGTCTGTATTCTCTTTGATGTACCTTCCAAAGCTCTAATCCAATTCCGTAATTCCTATCAAAAGGCTTATAAAGAACCTCTCCACCGTAGCCCATAAACATAGGTTCAAATATTCCTGCTGATAGTTTTGTATAAATAGATGTAGCTGGATTTGAAAAATAATTAGCCTGAAGTCTTGTTATATGATAATCGGTACTAGCTTTTAGGTACTTAACAATATCAGTTCTAACGTGAGGAATGATTGAATCAGAAGCTAACTTTAAATCATCAAAGCCATTTAAAATACCTATAGATCCAACACCCAAAATATTAAATCTTCTTGTAATAACTGTCTCAGTATGAATAGATAATGATAGATCACCAAAATAGAAGCCATCTGGCCCCCCAATCTGACTTCTAATAGCTGGAGCAATCTTCCAAATAGTCTGAGGCAATTTAGGCTGTGGCTTATAATCATGGGTATAATGAATATCTGGCTCTGGTTTATAGATTTTTACAGACTCAAATAGAGCATCAGTTTTCTTAAGAGTCTTATAGTTATTGAAATCGTCCCTAGGTATATCTACTGCATATAAGGCTGCATCAGCATTAATGTTGATGAGTGTAAATTCATCAATTAATTCTGGTGATAACTGATCTAATATTCTTACCATTCTTCCAATTGCAACTGGCTGACTAAGATATTTTGATTGGGCGAAAGTTACCGTATAGTTAGAGCCATCTACCTGAGCTGTCTGAAGCAGTAAACGTGATTCGTTGAGATATTTTAGAGAAGATTTATAAAGGAACTCAGCCTCTTTAGCATTAACTACCGATTTAAATACTTCAGAATTAGGTACTACTTTCGGCTTATCACGTTTGGGGATATATGGATCTTTTCCAGCATAATTTCCAGCTAAGGAAAAACCAAAACTAAGTGTATTATTTCTTATGTAACCTAGCTTAACTTGAAAATTCTTAGTAACAGGGTAAACAAATGAGTAGTTAAATTCGCTATCTTGTGCAACAGGCAAATACCCTTCTCCATCAGGACCATAATTAGTGGTGTCATACTCTATTTTTAATCTAGTACCACCAAGCTTAGGAAGAAATATTTCTACTCCTCCAAAAATTCCCGCCTTATCTCCTGCTAAAAATGTTGCATAATTAATTTCTCCGCCTTGAGTATCGCCTCTGGTATCCAATCTTCTTTCAGCAAAACGAGGTGAAAGTTTTTTAAATGGATTTGAAATAGCAGCATTTGATATAGTTCCAAATCCCATACCAAGTGTAAAATCAACATTGCCAATAAGTTTTGATGCGACAATATATTCAGCAGCAAATAGTGAGGAGCCTCCAAAGTCCCTAAAACCAATAGCTAATTGAGGCATATAGGTAGATTCTTTAAGAAGTCTAAATTTTGCATCAAAACTTTTGTCTTTATAAGATTGTTTGCCACTGAATTCAGGAGAGTCACTATATAATTTATTGTTAACATCTGTATATTGATAAGATGCTTCAAACCAATCAAATGGATACCCCATGATTGAGCCCCTGAGATAGGGTTCTAAATGTGACCATGTAAAACCAACTGTTCCAGCCTTATGCATTCGAGCTGAAGGCATCATTATTAAACCTGCTGTACCATAGTTAGAAAAACTAGGTTGGTCATTGAAAGGATAGATGTAATCTGAAACTTGAGCGTCTAGCGATGAACTGAAATTAACAGTAAAAACAATGAGGAAAAGTCTGAACCTCATATATTAAAATCTTAATTATCAGATATTGCTGCTATAGATGCGGCAGTTACAGAAAGATTAGCTAAAATTGGTGTAACTGTCTCAATTAAAGCAATTGAATCAAGCGGTCGAGCTTTTCGAGGTACAATAATTGTAGTACCAGGTAAAATATCATTTTTTTCAAACGGTTGATAAGGGAGTAAAGGCAACGTAAGACCAATTTTTTTTCTTGCTGAAACTCCATTTGGAAGAATTGCATAAATCTTCGCTTTGTCTGCTTCTTTTTTGAGGCCACCTGCCATTTCAATATAATCATTAAAGGAAATGCCTATTTTATGAGGTACAGTTACAGGATTAAGCACTTGACCAACTACCGTAACAGTATTATTCATTTTTGGCATATAGATGACATCTCCATTTTCTAATGGGATATCAAGAGATGGATTGGTTCTAAATTGTGAGGGGTTGAGCTCAGTAACTAATCGACCCACGGGTTGTGAGCCTTCTATTGCTGACATCATAGATATTAAGCCCACTAGGTCAGTTGAGCTTTGTTTAAGATAACCACTAGCAACAGCAGAAGCTAAAATTTCAGTTAGCTCACCCTTAGACCTTTCTAGGGCTTTTCGCTCGGATTCCTTTACAGATGCTCTAGTTAGGATTCCTCCCAATGGATAAGCTTGATTAGTGATGCCTCCAGCTCTTGAATACAAATCAGACAATTTTGTATCCTTATTGATTACAAAAGTTCCAGGCTTCGCAAACTCGCCAATAAGTTTGACATACCCTTCTTGCATTGATGATTGATCAAGCTGCAAATTTAACATAGTAATATTGGTTAAATTTTTTAAATCTTCATATTCAAAAGAGCCAAAGCCCCTACTTCTTATGCCTACATCAAAGTTAGGAAGCTTATTTAACTTGCTCACTAAGAATCCTCCAGCAATATTAAATAAATTTTCAGCATTTAAATTTGAAGAAGTTGGATAAAGCCCAGGGAAACGAACATTGCCTGTAACTGGAATAGAATTGATTAGCAAAATGGGAAGCAGATCACTATGTTTTTGAAAAAGACTCGTACATTTCATGGAAGTATTAGCAGGAAAAATATCTAGCTTTGCCTCAATGAGATTCGATATAGGGTTTTCAGTTAAAACATCCAATGCAATTAAACAATTATTTCCTCCTTCTATTAGATTTGCCAATTTTGAAGATTGATTTAGATCAAGATCTTTAAGTTCTTCAGCATTAATAATAGAGCTTACATCTATAACCGAATTAGTCATTAGATTATTATTTTCTATGCTTTGATTCAGCTTGCTAAAGAAATAACCAGCAACTTCTTTCGACTGAGAAAATGCAATATCCTGTTGTGAAAATATAAATACTTTATCGCCTGAGTATAAGTTGATTTTATCTAGCTCAGATTGGTCCGTTAAACTAAAATTAATAAGTCTATAAGATTTTGATTGATAGTTAAGTCTTTTTAATATTCCAAATCCTGTATAAGTGTTATCCAATAGGTCAGTTTGAATATTAATAATATTTCCTAGATTTTTAGTATCTAGTAGAGAGTATTCACCAGCATTTCGAACCGCTCCAAGCAATGAGACAGAATTGACTTTATTGCCTTTAAGAGAATTTACAACCACCCTGTCTCCATTCCTGAGCAAGAATGATGAAATATCCTTTGGCTTGATAATTGTAGTTTGGCCAGTTGATAGGATTCTTTCCACAGAAATGTTAGTTATATCCGCAAAAGGAGTAACCCCAAGAGCAAAATTCAGAGCATCTTCAAGCGAATTATTCTCAATAATTTCATAAATAGCAGGTCGAATAATCTCGCCAATAATAGAGATACGAGACTGAAGGCCTCCAATCAAAATTGTGTCGCCATCTCCCAATACAAAATCTGATGTTGTTGTATCACCTTGAATAAGTAAATCATATAAATCAATTGTTTGAACAGTGCTATTATCTCTTATTACTTTGATTGATCTTAGAGAGCTATTTTGTTCTACGCCTCCTGCAGAAATTAATGCATTCAACGGAGATCCAAAAGCATTTAATGCATAAGTTCCCGGAGTTTTAACATTTCCAAGTGCATAGATTTGCTTGGATCGAATCTGATCCAGTGTGACATAAGCCTCTGTTCCAACATACTTGCTTGAGATTTCGGCTTTAATTTTTGATGATGCATCTTTAAATGTAAGTCCAGCTACTTGGAATTCTCCGATATCTTGAATAATTATAGAGCCATTCATATCAACTTTTAAAAGTTGGTTAAATGTAAATCCACCAAATAGTGAGATTTTTAGAAAGTCTCCAATTTTTATGATGTAGCTTTCTCCAAGCGGCAAGCTGTCATAAAAATTAAAATCATTAGAATACCCTGAAAATATGTCATGCCCAAATAACTCTAATTCTTCAAAACTTCTCGGGATATCTTGTTTGGATTGATATGATCTGTATTCATCAATTAGAAAACATGCTCTCTCATCTCTTTGACATAATTCACCGGCTAACTCAATTCGTTTTTTGTTAATCTCCTTAAAAGTAAGGTCTGATTGATCTTGCTCTGAAATCTTATCAAATTGAGCATAAATATTTTGCAACTCATTCTGCACAAACGACTTATAGCCCTCGTCCAGATTAAAGCCATTTCCTCCAGCAGTATCGCCGCCAAGAGGCCCTCCATTATCTTCATTAAGTTTATCAAGAAGTTGATCTAACTTTTCATTATCTTGGGCAACTAATGTGAATGGTAATAAAAAAATAAAGGTAATTAATAAAGCGTAGAATTTAGTCATACGCAGGTTTGTATGGGATATTTTCATGGGCATATTATACACTTATCATTATTAATTTTTGACAAATTAAAGCTAGAAAGGTTCAAAAGAATCAGACCAATGTAAGAAAAATTAACAAATTGCGAATATTTCAAACAAGGGCATTCACTCCATCAATTAGGCAATTTTTTTTTACTAAGCTTGTTGATATTATTTGGCTGCCTACACAAATATAACAATGCTAGTAAAAATGGGTAATATAAGGAAAATCTATATCTTACAAAAGTACCTTCATTTGCCATGATCAATGCATATATGGATAAACCTACAATCAAAATAAAAGTCAATAAAATAAATTCATTGTTTTTAAACATATCTTTTTCAATGGAGAGTTTAAAATATAAATAAATCAATAAGCAGCTTTCAATGGATTGGAGTGGATAGAAAATATTGCTCCAATTCCAGGGCATGGGAATTAATAAAAGAACTGGGAGATTTAATATAGCTTTAAAGACTGCTTCAAGTATTGAATTTAACTCAAGGGTAACTCTGTCATCTTGGCCATATAAATTCCATGCGTTATATGAAATTGATCCATCAAAAGCAACAAAGGCCTCTGCTGCAAAAGCTAACCTATAAAGATTAAGAATTTCTAAAATATTTTCCTCAAAAATAAATCCAGAGGCAACAAATGCACAGATAAATAACCCAAATAAATTTTTACTCTTATGTGCTTGAAAAATTACATGGCTCAAAATGTATACAAAAAGAATTGCAAACATTTGTATTTTTAAAAAAAATAGCGGTAATAAAAGCAATACAGGTAATATATATTTCCTTCTAATTAAATTAATTATAAATACTATTGAGATAACTATGATTACTGTATCTCTTAGTGCCATTGATGAATAAAGAACAAGACTAGGAATAAGGAAATACAATAAAACTTCATTTTCATTGCTAAAAAATCGCTTAAACCACAAAAAAGTTATAAAAAGAATTAATTTATTTGCAAATGCTAATGACGTTACGGTCATATAATTAGGTAGCGGAATTAATCCTAGTATTTTGACAGATAGAGTTATCGGGCTAATATATTTAGAATTCATTAGCGCAATGTTATCTATTGACCTACCAGTAGCCTTCAAAGACATCACTTCACCAGCATACTCAAATTGATCTCCAAAAAGCCAAGGAGAAATAATAAAATAATTTATTAAAAGAGGGGAGAAAAAAATGCCAATCCAAACTATGAATGAATTAATATTAATAAAATCTAATTTATAGAGAATCAGCACCAGAAATGCTAGTGCTGAAAAATTGGCTAACTCAAATAAATAATAGTTTAGAGTTCCGCCATAAGTTACTAGGTCAAAGTATTCATTTACCATAAATCTTCTTTATTCTTTTGAATAAAGGAAATAAATATTGATAAAAAGAAAAATATTATAGCGTTAGAAAAAATTATAGCCATAATATTGGGAGTCACCGGATACTCTGAAGAATGAGGTGGATCGATAATATAGATATGGTAAGGCATATCATTTTCTAAATTTGCAATCTTAAAATACTCTGAATTAATAGTGCCAGCTAAGGCAGAAGCTATTGAAGAATTCTTAGATGTAGCCAGTTGCTCATATGTAGATACAATAATTTCTTTTGATTTTTGAATTAATCTCTCTTTGGCATATTTATCAGTTTCAATAATCAAAGAGTTCATAAATGTGATTGCGAAATCTTTATCAGGGGTCATTGTAGATACTATGATATTGCTTGATCCTAATGGTTTTGAAGGGTTAAAACTTCCTTGAATGTAAGATTGAAGATCATGCGCAGAATAAAACTTAAATAAATCATATCCTAAAAAAAATGCTGCTAATTTGTCTCCAATCTTATGGTTTTTAGGAATAGCGTTAAAATATTCCGCATCTAAATCGCCATTACCATATATCCGAGAACCCCATCCCTGGTCCCACATTCTTTGAGCTAATGCATATGAATGCATATTAGATCTAAAACTTTCAAAGTTGCCACCTGTATTTGCAGAAGCCCGCCCAAGTATTGCTTGAGCCGCTCCTCCTACAACTATGTTTTGCTGGTCAGTTGGTGACTCTGCTTCTCTTAAAGTTGAGGAAACATAAAATTGAGGTACAGAGAATTGTATTATTAAAAAGCTGAAAACTAACGAAATCCCAAGAGCTTGTAGTGACCTTTTCGTAAAAATAAGCTCGTATAACAAGTCTTTTGATAATCCAATTCTTTCTTTTACTCGGAGTTTTTTAATAAAGCTCATAGGCAAGTACTCTTATGTGTTGATACAGTATAGTTCTACTGGCTGTTGAATCAACAAATGATTCGCTTTTTTTGATGCAAATAATCAAAAGTTATCCCTTTTATTAATTTTTTTTATAATACCAGTTAACGGTTTCTTTTAGGCCAGCTTTTAAATTGTGAGAAGGCTTGTAGCCAAGCAACTTTTTGGCTTTGGAAATATCTGCTTGGGAGTGCCTCACATCACCCTCTCTAAAATCTCGATAGGTAATATTTAAATGCTTGTATTTGCTCTTACTTGCAATGAGTTCTTGTAAAAGCTTGTAAAGGGAGTTTAAGGATGTTCTCTCACCAACTGCAATATTAAAAACATTGCCTAGCGCCTTATGAGAATTTGATGTAGCAGCTAAAATATTTGCTTGAACAGCATTATCGATATAACAAAAATCTCTACTAGTTTCTCCATCTCCATTAATAAAAATTTGATTGTTATTTATAATTGCATCGATCCATTTTGGAATAACTGCAGCATAAGTACTTTTAGGAGTCTGTCTCTTTCCAAATACATTAAAGTATCGCAATCCAATTGAGGTAAAGCCGTATGTTTTATAAAAAACATCTGCATAAAGTTCATTAACATACTTTGTTACAGCATATGGGCTTAACGGCTTTCCAATAATATGCTCTTTCTTAGGCAATGATTTGTGATCACCATAGGTAGAGCTACTTGCCGCATAAACAAAACTTTTAACATTTTCATCCTTGGCTGCAACCAAAATATTTAGAAACCCAGTAATATTGCTTTTATTGGTCCTGATTGGGTCTTTAATGCTCCTTGGTACGGAGCCTATGGCTGCCTGATGTAATACATAATCCACATTCTTACATGCTTTTTTGCATACATTAATATTTGAAATATCCCCTTTTATAAAAGTAAAACCTTGCCATTGATCTTTTGATACTAGTGACTGAACCTCATCAAGATTATCTTGGTTGCCAGTGGAAAAATTATCGAGACCAACAACTTTTTGGTTGAGTTGAAGAAGTTCTTCAAGAAGATTACTTCCGATAAAACCTGCTACACCTGTTATAAGCCAAGTCTTTGATTCGCTGAGAAGAGATTGTTTGATTTTTTTAAATGAATTCATAACTTCATAAGCGTTTATCGACATCCTGTGATGAAAATAAATACTTTAAATCATAAATAACATGTTTGGGTTTGGCATATGATCGAATTTTTTTGATACCAATCTTTTTAAATTGACTATGTCCAACAGCGATAATGATTGCGTCATATTTACTAGGCTTTATTGTGCCAATTAACTTTATTCCATACTCTTTCTCTGCTTCATTTTTATCTACCCATGGATCATAAACGCTAACTTTGCAGTTGAATTCTTTCAATTCATCTATTATGTCTACAACTTTTGTATTTCTTATATCAGGACAATCTTCTTTAAATGATAGTCCTAATATAAGAACTTCTGATGAATTAATTTTAATATTTTTTTGCGCAAGAAGCTTTATAAGCTGAGAAGATACAAAATTAGCCATGCCATCATTAAGCCTCCTACCAGCAAGAATAATTTCTGGGTTATAGCCGAGACTCTCTGATTTATGAGTCAAATAATAAGGATCAACTCCAATGCAATGACCGCCGACTAAACCCGGTCTGAAAGGTAAAAAATTCCATTTAGTTTCAGCAGCCCTTAGGACTGACTCAGTATCAATGCCCATTAAATTAAAAATAATCGCAAGTTCATTGATTAAAGCAATATTTAAATCTCTTTGGGTATTTTCGATAACTTTTGCTGCCTCAGCTACTTTTATGCTCTCTGTCTTATACGTCCCTGCAGTAATTATTTCTTTATAAACTGAATCAATGAAAGTTGCAGATTGTTTGGTTGATCCAGAAGTTATTTTTTTTATGTTTGGCAAACGATGTGTCTTGTCACCCGGATTAATTCTCTCTGGAGAATAGCCAACATAGAAATCTTTGTTAATCGATAGTTTAGAAATTTTTTCTAATATTGGGACACAGTCCTCCTCTGTGGCTCCTGGATAAACGGTAGACTCATAAACAACAACATCACCCCTAGCAAGAAGAGAGCCAACTAAATTAGATGCACCAATTAAAGGCCCTAGATCAGGTCTTTTATCTTTATTTATGGGTGTCGGAACAGTAATAATATAGAAATTACAATTTTTTAATGCGTTAGAAGATGATGAAAATATTAAATTTTTATTATTTTTTAGATCAGAAATATCGACCTCATTAGTGGAATCTATTTGATTTTGTAAATCTAAGATTCTATCTTTATTTATGTCAAAACCAACCACAGGAAATTTTCTACTAAACTCTATCGCTAATGGCAGGCCTACATACCCAAGGCCAATAATACCAATTTTTGTGGATTGCAATTTCATTTTTTGAATTGTTGAAAAACTATATCTAATTATGCTTTGCTGTAAATGGCTTGCTAACGCTATGAGTTAGCTTTTAATAAATTTATTATAAATATTATAAATGAATGTTAGCCATTTTTCGTCATTAGGATAATCTTTATAAGATTTTGGAGGAGCATTTAAGATGGCTGTAAACTCATCAAGAGATATGCCAAATTTTTTACTTGCATAATCCTTATCTTTCTCTACCTGAAGATCATCATATGATGGCTGTTTCAATAATTCCAAAGCTTCGTCTCTAGTGATTTCGCCAGAGCAGATTTGAGATGAAAAAGTAGCCCTTCTGTAATCTAAGTTAAATTTAACTGGCTGAATGTATGATTGCACAAACCTTGTATACACTGATTCGTGATGTTTTCCTCCATATTCATGATATCCAACCTTCTCTTTAAGTAACGTTAAGGCCTCTGTTTTATTGAAGGGAAGTAAATTTAATAAATATACTATTCTAATACCACGAACAAATTTATAGTAAACCTCTGCTTTCCAATCAAAAGACGGAAAGGTCTTCATTTTTTTTGTTCCAAATTGTTTTTGGATTGATTTAAGTAGTTTTAAGTCTTTTGGATTATAGAACCATGACTTAGGTAGAATGCCTTCAGTTGCATAATTTCCTCCTCCAATGATAAATTTTATATTATGTTTGGAGGCAACTTTATGCAGAATTGATGCAATAGCAACATCTGTTGGGATCTCAACCTCAACAATAGAAGATTTTAAAATAGATAATTGTATATCCTTAAATTCATCCCAGTCTAAAACATAACTTTCGTAATCTATCTCTAAGTTGGAGCATAAATTTCTAATATTTTTTACAGACTCTTCTGAATTCCATCCATTATCCATGTGCACGGCCAAAGGGTTCAGTCCAAGCTCTTTTACAATATATGCAACATAACTGCTATCAACACCTCCACTCACTCCAATTAAACAGTCATATTTTTTTCTTTTGCCAGATTTTTTTATAGAATCCAGTATCTTATTTAGTTGATCGACTCTTTGATTTCCTTGAGGGACTATAGTTTTAATTTCTTGCAAGAAAGCTTCGCAGTGATTGCAAAAACCTTGATCATTGAATGAAATCTCACAATCAGAGGTATCCATTACGCATCTGTTGCATATTTGATAATTATTCATTTTAATTTTTTATATGGATAACCTTATTTATGCGTTAATTTTAGATACATCTTGCCAAGAAGGATAGTTTATTAAAACTCCTTTATTTTGTCCCTGATAAACAAAGAAACTGCCTGCTGCAATCCCTGATGCATTTCCATACTCATATACATTTTTAAAGTCTTCGAGTTTTCCAGCTCCCCCTAAAGCTACAGAAGGAATGCTTACAGCATCGCAAATACTTTTTATTAAGTCTATGTCATATCCTTCCATTGTTCCATCTCTAGAAATAGATTGAATAATAATTTCGCCTGCTCCCATTTCTTCAGCTATCTTTGCTAATTCTACGGGTTTATATTTTGTAGCTTCTTTTCCATTATTTATGTAAACGCAATTAGATTTTCTTAAAAATTTTCTTCCCACATCTATGCATAAAACTATTGTAGAAGAGCCAAAATTTTCCACTGCTTCTTGGATAAATTGTGGATTCGAAATAGCAAAGGAGCTCAAAATTACTTTTTCAGCACCACACGCAATGACCTCTCGAATATCATCAATTGAGCTTATTCCTCCGCCCACCGAAAAAGGCATATTTGCCTCTTCACCAACCTTTTTAATAACCTCGGATGAAATTCGTCTTTTCTGAGAAGTGGCTTCAATATCCAAAAGTACCAGCTCGTCTGCTCGAAGATCATTAAATATCTTCACTGCATTAATTGGATCGCCAATATAGTTATGATTCTTAAATTTAACTGATTTCACCAAGGCATTATTCTGTAATAGAAGTGTTGGGATCAATCTTGGTCTAAACATTTGAAATTATAAAGACATAAAATTATTAAGTAGCGTCTGGCCAACATCATGACTTTTTTCAGGATGGTATTGAACCCCGAAGATATTATCTTGTTGAATGGCAGAGCAAAATTTTTGTATATATTGAGTTTCATTTAATATATTTTCAGGATTTTCAGGTTGTAGGAAAAAAGAATGTACAAAGTAAAACTCATCATTTGGATCAATGTTCTCCATTAAAGCACTTTCTTTTGAGATGCTAACGGTGTTCCAGCCCATATGAGGAACTTTTAATTTTTTATCTTGACGGGTAGGAAATTTCTTTACCGCAGCTTCAACCCAACCCAAACCTTTTACATTTCCTTCTTCACTAAAATTTGCCATCAATTGCATGCCAAGACAAATACCTAAAACTGGTTTCTTTTGAGTTAATGCAAAGTTATTTAAAGGCTCTATTAAATTTAATTTGTTTAGATTGTCCATGGCCTTTTTAAAATGTCCCACTCCACACAAAATAATTTTATCTGCGTTGATTATATCCTGAGCATCTGAAGATATTGAAAGGATGATATCTCTACTTTGAATTTTTTTTTGAATAGAAAAGATATTTCCCATTCCATAGTTAACTATATGAATTTTCATTATTAAATTTATGTAGATTATTTAAAAATAAAATCAGAGAAATAGAAACTAAGTTTTCTTGGTTTTAGAAAAATTCATCTATTTGCTGTGAACTCAGTTTCATTAAATCTTCACTATTATTATAATGGGCTTTATACCACGTTGCTGTAATATTAATAGCATTCTCTAAATTCCACTTTGGGGACCAGCCAAGATTGAATCTCGCCTTGCTAATATCTAAGCTAAGAGATTTCGCCTCATGAGGCTGCTCACTCGAATCATACTCAACAATATCTTCGATCCCCCAGGAAAGTGAAAATAGATCTGTGATCTCCCGAACAGTCCTTATATCAGAAATGTTGGGGCCAAAATTCCAAGTATCATTTTCTTGAGCACCCTTTTCAAAAAGATTTTCTACGACCCTCATATATCCAGACAATGGTTCAAAGACATGCTGCCATGGTCTTGTAGCAAGAGGATTTCGTAACATAAGCTTTGAATCCTTTTGTATTGCCCTGTAAAGATCAGGAATTAATCTATCGTCAGAAAAATCTCCTCCACCTATAACATTTCCAGCCCTCACGCTGCTAACGCCTGGAGAATTTGACAAGTCATTAAAAAAACATTTTTGATAGGACTGAGTTAATAATTCTGCACATGCTTTGCTGCTTGAATAGGGATCATGACCACCCAATGGATCGTTTTCTCGATAACCCCATTCCCATTCTTTATTTTCATAGCATTTATCAGTTGTGACTATAACTGCTGATTTAACTGAAGAGGATTTTCTTATTGCCTCTAAAATGCTCATTGTTCCCATAACATTAATTTCATAAGTATTAACAGGGTCTTGATAAGATAACCTTACCAAGGGTTGAGCTGCCATATGGAAAACAATATCAGGCTTAAATGAATCAAAAATTTTATTTACATCACTAGAATTTCTTACATCAGTATCAATGGTATTAGAGATTTTATGTAGCTCTAAATTATTGAAGAAATCGATATTATTATCATATTTAGAACTTGAGATACCCTGAACAATTGCTCCATGCATCTTTAAAATAATTACTAACCAAGAGCCTTTAAACCCAGTATCGCCAGTAATAATAACCCTCTTTCCTTTCCAAAAACTTTTATTCATATAAGTAATATTTTAAATTAAAACAACATTGCAGACTTAGAAAAATGATAAGGTACATTTAAGCATTAAATGAGAATTTTTTCATACTCTTCGGTAATTTTCCTCGGGGAAAAGTCTGAGGCTCTTTCAAGTAATTTATTTTTTGGCAATGGTTTTTTTAATGCCTCTTTGATAGAGCTAGATAAGCTTTTCTCATCATTAACTGCGCATAAGAAACCAAATTCTCCACCTTTTAAAATCTCACTTGGACCGGTTTTACAATTTGTTGATACAACATTGACACCCACAGAAAGAGCTTCAATAATTACCAAGCCAAAACCCTCATAATCCGATGAAAGAACCAATAAATCAGAAGATTCAATAAAAGGAATTGGATCTTCTACCCATCCAGGTAGGTAGACATGCTGACCCAGACTATATTCGTTGATTGCATCTTCAAGAGCAACTCTTTCCTCCCCATCACCCAAGACAAGCAATCTAAGATCATATTTTTCACGATGAACTAAAATATTAATTGATTTAATTAAATTTAAGAAATTTTTTGCTTGAATTAGTTGCCCGACAGCTACCAAATTAATAGATGAGCCCTGAATCCAATTTCTTATTTTCTTATTTTTCAAATCACATGCGTTTGAAAATGCAGGCATCAATGGATTAAAAATAACTAGCGATTTGTTTTTTGGGACCCCAAAAGAAATTAGGTCATCTTTAACACCCTGAGAGACGCATACCACATGATGCGCAAACCTATAAAACATTGAGATTGATAATTTTAATAGAAACTTAAAGATTAAGTGTTTGCTTTTATATTGCTCACTTAGGATGCAATGCTCAATGAAAACAAGATTTGTTTTTCTAGAAAAAAATCTTATTGGGAGGCTAAAAATAGTTAATGGCCAAATATTCGCAATAAAATTATCGAATCTGTTTTTATGTAAATAATTACACAGCACAAAAAAAGATGTCTTAAAATTTTTGACTGATAAATAGTCAATTTTAATTCGAGTATCAAGCACATTAGAGAAGTCATTTTGGTCAAGAAATGTAACGATCGTAACCTCTCTTCCTGATTCAGAGAGCTTGTTTGCAAGTGTAGCAATAACTTTTTCAGCACCTCCAAAACCCATATCAAGTGTTAAAAAACACACTGAGCCCTTTGATAAAGATTCGTTCATAAAACTAAAAACTTCGTCTTGGAAGCAAGTAATTGATCAAGTATCTGATTTTAGTTGGAAGAAATAATGTAATTAAAGATAAGAAAAAATATTTATTTTGCATACAACCCATTCTACTAATATTAAAGGCATCTTTTAAATTTTTTTGTCCCCAAGCAATATTCTTATTAGATCTAAAACAGTGCCAGCTATCAATTATTTTTCTTTCGGCTAAATGATAATAAGCAAGTTTCTTAGTTTTTTTTGAGAGATTATTTTCTTTGATTAATCGAAATATACTTTTTTCGTGAGTTTCCAAATTTCGTTCAATCTGTTTTCCAAAATTAGATTCATGGTCCGTCATCACAACAAGTGGCTCATTTACATAAAAAAACTGATACGAAAAAGCAATATGAAGATATAGAACTTCTCCCTCTGTAAAAATTGAAGTAGATGGTCGGCAACTGTCATAACAGCTTCTTCTGACTAATGGAGAGATAGGATTAATATTGCCTTCTTTTAACCATTTAATTAGAAAAATATCTAAACAAAAACCAGAATAACTTAAACTACTAGAAAGTATTTTTTTATTAGTTGAAGCATCTTCTGAATAGCCTGGCCCATAAACAACTCCATAGGACTGGTCTAAATTATCAAAAGAATTAACCTGGATTTCAATTTTATTATGTAGATAGTAATCATCGCCATACAGCCAACTAATAAACTCTCCCCTTGAAGCTTCGATTGCCTGATTTTGTCTTAAGTTTGGGCTTTCATTTGTTAGATAATTTTGAAAAATGATTTGCTTATTTGGTAAGAATGATTCAATAATTTTTACAGTATTATCAGTTGAGCCATTGTTGCTAATAATGATCTCAAAATTTTCATAGGTTTGATCTAAAGCACTTTGTATAGCCCTTTCAATAAATGCATCTTGATTGTATGTCAAAATAATAATTGAAACTTTTGGGGTCTGCATTTCAATTACGCGGCTTTGGTTTTTACCATGCTGACTAAATTATATCGATTTAGTTTGCAATTTAGTTTAAAAGTTTTATTAAGAGTCAACTATTTTCATAAGCCTTCAATAAACTTGGAGCAAGAAGAATGAATATGATTAATCATCTCATCAGAAAGGCCATGATGCAAAGCCAGCAAAATCCCTCCCTTCATCACATTATCTGCGTTAACAAAGTCATTAGCGGTTCCAATACAATTGATATCCTTATATCCCGGTTGGCGAAGAATATTTCCAGTAAAGACCACTCTAGTTTGTATGTTTCTTTTTTCTAAGAAAATCTGAAGCTGGGTTCTGTTGAAGGGAGCATCTTCTTTAACAATCAAGGGATATGCAAGCCAGCCAGTTTCAGCATTTGGATTTTGATTTGGTAATACAAAGTAATCATCATATTGCTGAAAAAATTGTGTATGCTTATCAAAATTGATTTGTCTTGCTTTTATATTTTGCTCTAATTTTTTATATTGAATTAAAGCAAAAGCAGCACTTATCTCAGATGGCTCAAGCTGATATCCAATCTCTTCAAAAACAAATTTAGCATCATACTGAATATTATCTAAATAGATATTGAATCTATTTTCAATTGCTTCACTTTCACTAAATAAAGAGGAGCTTCTGCCCCATGATCTTAGCAGTTTAGATTTGTTAAAGACCTCATCAGAATCTGTCACTAGCATACCGCCATTTCCTGCACCATTTATTACATGAGATCCATAAAAGCTAGTAATTGCTGCGTCACAATATGTTCCAGTTGGTTTAGAGAAAAGCGTTGCGCCTAAAGTATCAGCAGAGTCGCAAATAATTTTAATATTGCTATTTTTCTTTGAAACAATTTCTTGAATCTTGTCCCATTCACAAATATTTCCCATTAAATCTGGCGCGATAATTGCAGAGGTATTTTCATTTATAGCACGCTCTAGTTTCTCAACATCAATACAATAAGTATCTATTCCAACATCTACAAAGTGAGGAACCAGATCATTTTTTACAAGGCATCCTACTGTTGTTGCAAAGGTCAAGGCTGGTGTAATAACCTCTGATCCTTTTGGAAGATTCAATGCTTCCATTAAGACATAAAGAGCTGATGACCCTGAATTAACCATAACTGCATTTTTTTTGCTAAATGAAGCAGCTATTTTTTCTTCAAATTCAAGAACGTTCTTAGACATTTGAGTAGTAGTATTTAATACCTCTACGACGGCAGCAATTTCTTCTGCTCCATGAACAGTTGACCCATAAGGGACTCTAATAAAGTCTTTCATATTTTATTCCAAAAATTAATATTTAGAAATTTAAACTTAAATTTCTGTTAATACATTATATTTGATTTTTTACAGTTTAATCAGTACTTACAAAAAAAAAATTGATGATGTCCTAAGTTTTATATTCCAGATGTTAGAATATCCTCACCATTAACAAATAATAAAAGGTAAACAATATGAAAGCAGTGATATTGGCTGGAGGTCTGGGCACTCGCTTAGCAGAAGAAACTAACCTTAAACCAAAACCTATGGTAGAAATTGGTGGCAAGCCTATTTTATGGCACATTATGAAAACTCTGAGTTATTATGGCATTAATGATTTTATAATTTGTTGTGGTTACAAGGGTTACTACATTAAAGAGTACTTCCAAAACTATCACCTAAGAAATTCTGATATCACTTTTTCAATTCATCAAAATACATCACAAGTACATAGAAGCTCAAATGAAGACTGGAATGTTACTTGTGTAGATACGGGAGAAGAAACTTTGACTGGAGGAAGGCTCAAAAGAGTAAAAGAGTTTCTAAATCCAGATGAAAATTTTTTATTTACATATGGAGATGGGGTTGGAAATATTGATATTTCTTCATTGATAGAATTTCATAAATCTCATGGGAAATTAGCTACTGTAACAGCTGTAAACCCCCCTGGAAGATTTGGAATGTTATCGATAAATGAAAACATGGAAGTCACGAAATTCAATGAAAAACCTCAACAAGATAGCACTTGGATAAATGGTGGATATTTTATTCTACGTCCTAGCGTCATTGATTTTATTGAACATGATAAAATTTCATGGGAAGAGGAACCACTTAGAGAGATTACAAGCAAAAATGAATTATCAGCCTTTAAACATTCCGGCTTCTGGCAGCCAATGGATACTCTTGCTGAAAAAAAATATTTAGACGGTCTCTACTCCTCTAATGAAGCTCCATGGAAATTATGGTAGTAAATTATTTTATCCTTCTAACTTTCTAATAAAATTTAAACATGACTTACTATCAATGCATAAGATTTTTGCTAGGAAATAAATTTACACATCTTTTCCCACTTGTAGCAATTTTTCTCCTTTCTTCCCTTGTTGATCTTCTTGGAATAGGCCTGATAGGTGGTTATGTAGCGATAATAATAGATCCACTGTTTATAATAAAGATCCAAGAAATTCTGCCAGGAATTCAATACTTTAATAATTTAAACCATGAAGAAATAATTTTAATTATTGGTTATATTTTATTTTTTACTTTTTTGCTGAAATTTTTTTTAATAATATTTATTAATCATAGAATATTTCATTTTGCATATTTTGAACAAGCTAAAATACAGAAAATTATGATTAATGGGTTTCTTCACCAAGATTATGAAACATTTATCTTAAGCAAGAGTGCTGAGAACTTAGCATCAATTTCTCAATATTCTTCTATATATAAAGATGTATTAGTTGCAGCTCTTCAAGTTCTAAGCAGTATCCTTGTCATAATTGCTGCTTTCATTATGTTGGCAATTGTAAGTATCAAAACTGTTGCCTTGCTAATTTTTATAATATTTATAATATTTTTTATATACAACTTTGCTTTTGCTAAAAGACTTGATGCAGACGGTAGAGCCTTTGCTGAAGGTGCGGCCAATCTTTTTAAAGGCACTCAAGAAGCAGCTGAAGGAATAAAGGAAATTAAAACCTTAGGGAAAGAAACTTTCTTTATTGATTCTGTAAGTCGCTCTGCAGAGATAATTGCAAATGGTGGAGTGCGGCTCAATATATTCACCCTGCTTCCTAGAAATATGATTGAGGTTGCTCTAATCGGGTTTATCGTTCTAATCATCTCATTTAATGTTTTTTTAAATGAGGACCTTACTGCTGCCCTTTCAATTCTGAGTGTTTTTGCTGCGGCAATGATAAGAATAACGCCATTAATAAGCCAATTACAAAGTTCAGCAAACTCAATAGTATTTGGGAGAGAATCTATCCTTCTTTTAGCAAAAATTATGAAAGATAAAGGCGTTGATATAAACCTAAATCTAGACAAGTTAACTAAAGAAAATCCAAAAACTAATAGAAATGCTTCTGAGACTGGTTTTAAACAATTGAAGTTAGAAAATATTTCATATAGATACCCAAATACATCTAAAGATTCAATTAGTAATGTCAATTTAGAGATTAATCAAGGTGATTTTATTGGTCTTATTGGGCCTTCGGGTGCTGGAAAAACAACTTTAGTTGATATTATTCTTGGTTTCTTAAAACCTTCTAAAGGTATTCTAAAGTTTAACTCTCATGATGCACATGATGATATAAAAGGCTGGCTTGCGCACTGCGCTTACTTACCTCAAGATATATTTTTAATAAATGGTACTCTCAAAGAAAATATTACTTTGAGCAAAGATGATATAAAAATCAAGGAACTTGATGAAGCATTAAAATTATCTAGGCTTAATCCAATCTTAAAAGATCTTGATGATGGTCTAGATACTGATATTGGAGATAAAGGGGTTAGGCTCTCAGGAGGCCAAAAACAAAGGGTATCCATAGCACGAGCAGTGTTTAATAAAAGTGATGTGCTGCTTCTAGATGAATCAACATCTGCACTCGATAGTGAAACTGAAGCTGCTGTAATTAATGAGTTAATGACATTAAGAAATGAAAAAACCATTATCTCTATTGCTCATAGAATTTCTACATTAAAAGAATGTAATAAAATTTATAAAGTTAACGATGGTATGGTTGAGGGACCTTTTTCCTATAAAGATATTGTTAGCGGAAGCACCTAGATACTAGTCATTTAATTTATACAAATGGAGGCTGAAGCCGGAATCGAACCGGCGTAAACGGCTTTGCAGGCCGCTGCATGACCACTCTGCCATCCAGCCTTATGATAAAAAAATATCTTAATTTTATGAGCGTAAGTATAGTCCATGAAAGGCTAAAAAAAAATTATTGGCTGGTAGATTAATACCTAACATTTTTTATATTCACGCTTGATAATAAGCTAAAATACAGTAATTATAATTGACTCTTTCTCTTGGTATTGAAAAATTAATTTTATGAATCAGCCATTTCTATCTGTAGCCATTCCAACTTTTAACAGAGCCAAAAAATTGGAAGCCCAATTATCTTCTCTCCACAAAATCCTCTCTGTCTCACAATTCTCAAGTAATATAGAGTTGGTGGTTGTTGATAATTGTTCAACAGACTCTACCCAAGACTGCATTAAACAATTCGCTTGTTTAGAGAGAGAGTATATTTTTTCAAGCTACAAAAATAAAAAAAATTTAGGCGCAGAAAGGAATTTTGGTCAAGGCATTCTTCGCTCAAAAGGTCAATTTACATGGTTGCTTTCAGATGATGATACAGTTCATAAAAATGCGATCGATCATATCTTTAACTCACTTAATAAAAATCAAGAAGTTGGTTTTTGTTTTGTTAATTTTGACTTGGACCCCACAATTGGATTGCCTGCTATCAAAGTAGACGCTGAAGATATTATTTCAAGAAGTATAAGCGAATATTTCTCATATACTATGTTTGCTGATAGCATGATATCTTCGTGTATCTACAAAAAATCTCTTTTGTCAGTAGATGCATTGACCACAATGAAAGAAGGTCCTTACGAATACATGTATTGGACACTGAATAGTGTAAGGAATCATCCTGCCTTGATAATACAGACTCCGTTATTCTCAGTTCATCATCCTGGAGTCAAGGAATCACGAGATAGTGCCAGCAAAAGAGAGGACAACGAAGACTTTTATTTTGAAGCACATTTGGATTTCTTGAAATACACCTCTTTTGTATATAATTTTTCTCTTGGATTAGCTCTTCGATTGAAAATTTATCGGTTAACGCTTAATGAAAATCTTAATCAGATCATCTATCATAAAATTACAAGTAGTGGCATGGGTTATAATTTTTCAGCCCTGAAATTAGGATTACCTGTAATGTTTAGAAAGTTTTTTTTAAGCCCATCTTTTTGGTTTATTCACCTACCCTTGTTACTATTACCCTCCCCTATTGCAAGGTTTTTTGAACCTTTAAGATGGAAATATATTGATTTGAGAGCTTTTTCTGGAAATGTAATAAAAAAAATTTTCCGTCTAAATAAATAGTATTAATAAAAGGTGGATGAAGGAAAGACTTAATGAAAAAGAAAATATTTTTCTCTTTGATAATGATAATTATTATCAGCTTATTTGCATTGCGAGAGATTAATGTTTGTAATTTTAGTTCTTTTGATCAATTTAAATATTCTCTAAAGATTTTTGGTAAAAATCCTTATATAAATTGTGCTGGCTCTCTATCAGCATTTTTAATTGAGGGAAAAAATAGGGCCGTAAAATTAATTAATAATCTAAGCATTAGAGATACCTCCAAAAATGTTGAAGCAGCTAAACCTTACAAACTTAGAACAGGGCAAGAAATATATAATAACTTTTGTGCTGGCTGTCATACTGGTGGTCGGAATGGAGCTCCCAGATTTGGTGACTTAACACAATGGGATGACATCTCAGCCAAAGGTTTGAGTGCCCTTATTTATTCTACTAAAAATGGACTGAATGGAATGCCTCCAATGGGCTTATGTAATGATTGCAATGATGAAGAAATAAAGCTTTCAGTGGAGTATTTAATTAAGGGCATTACTTTGAAAGATAATGATGATTCTCTCTATGTAAAAAAATTTTATATCAATAGTCCAAAATTGATTCCTGGAGAAAAAGTTGAATACCAACAAAAGGTAGATAGAAAAAGCTCTCTATGGAATAGATCTCATGGAAACAATCAAAATACAAAGTTCCATAGAACTAACATTGCTTCGGATGATAGAGAAAAAGAATTGAAACTTAAATGGAAATATGATTTTTTTAATGTAGAGACTGAGAGTAAATTCTACCAAGAAAACATTGAAGTAAATCCTGTGATCTATAAAGACTCTTTGTTTGTTTTAGGCCCAGATCATCGATTCATAGCATTTGATAAAGCAACTGGAAAAATTAATTGGGAACTTATGCTCCCACCAGTTATAGGCATGGCACCAAGACGAGGAATTTTAGTAGATAAAGATAAAGTATTTTTAAATATTGGGGCTAAACTTTTTGCTTTTGATTACCGTACTGGATTGATTTCAGAGGGGTTTGGCCCAAATGGTGTATTTTCTGGAGGGTCGCCTACTGCTCCATTTATATTTCAAGAGAAAGTTTTTATTGTTTCTCTGGATGGTTATATTCGAGGATTTGATATAGATTCGGGAGAATTAACTACAGAAATATCATATAGAAACGATGACTTCCCGGGATATGCTGCGGTACCCTGGGGGGGAGTAGCCCTAGATGATAACTTAGGATATGTCTTTTTCTCAACAGGAAATCCTAAGCCTGATATCGTGGGAGTATCTAGACCTGGAGCAAATAGGGGTGCAAATACACTCTTTGCTATTAATCTATTAGATGGAAATATAGCTTGGTCTTTTCAAGAAATACAACATGATGTGTGGGATCTAGATTTACCCTCTCCTCCAATCTTAGCAAATATATCTAACAGTGAAGGCAAGGAATTACACTTGGTGATATCCATTACAAAGGCAGGAAATTCTCTAATTTTTGATAGATTAACTGGTAAAAATCTTCACGATATTGAATGGGTTGAGGTGAGTGCTAATACAGACATCCCAGGTGAGTTGCTAAGCCCTGTACAACTTAAATTAAATTTACCGGAGAGACTCTCAAAAATTGAATACAGCAGAGATGAGTATTTAGAAGGCAGTCCTGAAGAAATACAAAGCATGCAAAACTTTATAGATAAATCAAATCTCGGGTTTTATCCCCCGCACTCTATAGGAAGAGCATCTATTGTTTATGGATTGCATGGTGGAGCAGAATGGACAGGAAGCTCTCTGAATGAAGTTACTGGAGACATATTTACTCCTATTAATCAAATTCCTTGGAAGATAAGAATTCAAGGTAAAACAAATACAAAATTTACTAACCTTAGAGCTGATTTTCAAGAAAAATGGGTCTACGAGCATGAGCAATACATTACAAATTGCAGTCAATGGCATGGTCCAGAAAGACAGGGTAATTCAACTGTAATCGGTGAAAAAGAAATCTCATTTTCACAAAGCTTAGTTGGGCTATCTTTTAATAAAACATCTATTAACTTATTCGATTTAGCCCCATGCTTAAATTATCACTCTGGGGATAAGGATAGTATAAAAAATATTCTTAACTTCCATAATGCTTGGGATAAAGCTTTGAATGAAATCAACTCTATTTGGTTCCAAGGTGCTTGGTCAAGATTGCTCACACATGACGGAAACCTCGCAACAGACCTACCCTATGGAAAGATTGTTTCTTCCAATCCCGTAACAGGTAAAATTAATTGGGAAACATCAATCGGTGAAACTAAAATATATGAATCTATTAGGAGAGGAAAATCAATGTTCGGAGGAGTGGCATCAACTGATGATGGTCTTCTTTATGTTACTGGGGGTAATGACAATAGACTGTATGTATTAGACCAATTGTCAGGAAGAGTATTATATTATAGGCAATTAATTGCAGCAGGCTCTACACCGCCCACAATATTTTCAGTAGATAAAAAAACTAATGTGGCAGTCTTGGCGACTGGTGGAATTTTTCATAATTTTGAAAAGAAGGGAGCCTCTTTGTATGTTTTCGAGCATTAATAAACCACTTATTGATTTATAATAGTTTATGGCAAATATACTTCTTACTGGCTCCACTGGTTTTTTAGGTAGTCATTTATTAAATAAATTAGTTTTAAATAATAATTCCATAACATGTCTAAAGCGAGAAAGTTCCAATTTATGGCGTGTTAAAAAACTTATTTCAAAAGTGACTTGGGCGGATATTGAGTCAACAGATTTCCATGAATTGCTTGTGGAGAAGAAAATTGACTATATTATTCATTGCGCAACAGACTATGGAAGAAAGCAAGTCAATCCAATAGAAACTATTGAAGCAAACTTAGTGCTTCCACTAAGACTGTTGCATGCATCGACAGGAACAAATGTATCTGCATTTATTAATACGGATACGATTTTAGACAAACGGATAAATCACTATAGTCTTTCAAAAAGTCAATTTGTTGATTGGCTAAGATATTACTCTAATGATTACATAGTAGTAAATTTAGCAATTGAACATTTTTATGGAGCACATGATGATGTATCAAAATTTGCGTCTTTCATGATTAGCGAGTTAATAAATAATGAAAAAAAAGAGATTGACCTAACTGAAGGTCTTCAAAAAAGAGATTTCATCCATATTAGTGATGTTACTGAGGCTTTTTTTATATTGATTAATAATCTTCCTTCATTGAAGAAAAATTTTTATCATTTTGAGGTTGGCACGAATGAATTAATTTCTATAAGAAATTTTGTTACTTTGGTAAAAAAACTTTGTAACAATAACAATACTACTCTTAATTTTGGTGCTTTGCCCTATCGAGATAATGAGGTGATGTCTACTAATGTTGATACTAGCTTTCTTAGATCGCTTGGTTGGGAATCAAAATTTACACTAGAAAAGGGATTGAAGGAAACAATCAATGTTGAAAAAAAATCTAAGATATCTATAGACTAGTTTTTTGAGTAATAATACATTTTACCATTTTGCTAGATTAATTTTTTTTTCTAATAAGTAATCCCGAGATATACCAAGCGCATCTCCCATAAAATTAAATAGATTGGCTGTTGCAACAGCCGCAACATTTTCAACAAGCAACCCGGCATGAAAGTGATCTTTATTGCCAGCTCCGCCTAACGCTATTATAGGGGAAGTTGATATATCAGATATTGATATCACCTTCTCTAAATCGTAGCCAAATCCAGTGCCATCCCTGTCTATTGAATTCAATAGTATCTCGCCAAATCCAAGTGAATTTAAAAAGTTAACGTGTTTTGATAGGTGAATTCCAGTTGAGATAGATCCATTGGACTTATATACAATATCATTCTGATCTTCAGATTTATAATCTATTGATGCCACAATGGACTGCGAACCGAATATACTTATGATTTCCTTGCATGAAATTGGATCGTCAAATGCGAGTGAATTAATTGAGATTTTATCAGCACCAGCTTCAAACATTTCAAGAGCATCTGTATAGCTTGAAACTCCCCCACCAAAACATTTTGGAATACGAATATTCTCAATAATACTTTTTACATCTTTACAAAAAGTTGCAGTATTTTTTACAGGAGAAGCATCCAAGATAATTAGTTCATCAATATATTTCGATACTTGGGTAAATTTATAGTTATCAATTATCCAATCGACTTTTCCAACCTTTTGAAGTCTAAAATTTCTACTTTGACAAAAAGAACCATCTGAGTATATCAGAGCAAATATCAATCTCTTTCTAAGCACGATATTGTAAAAAATTTTGCAATAGCTTTAATCCATTGCTTTGACTTAACTCAGGATGAAACTGGGTTCCAAAAATAAATTTACTCTCAAAAGCAGAGACAAAATTATCTATATAATTGCTTGTATGACATAAAATATTTTTAGCGCTATGCAGTCGGTAGCTATGGACAAAATAAAAATCGGGATTGCTTTGTATATTATTAAACAAGATGCTGGGCTGTGAAATATTAACTTGATTGAATCCGATATGCGGGACGGTGAATTTAGTAGATGAAAATCTATCAAATTCGCCATCTACTATACATAAACCCTTTGTAAAACTTCCCTCAGTGCTGCTACTACATAAAATCTGCATACCAAGGCAAATACCTAAAATTGGAATATTATTTACTGCAGAGCCAATAATTTTAATTAGATCTAAATTATGAAGATTTGACATTGCCTTATCAAATGCTCCAACACCAGGAAGGATAATTTTATCCGCTGCCGATATATCTTTTGCAGCATGACTGATAATTGGATTGCACTTATGGGCTTCTTTGACAGCGCTTGAGAGTGATGCAAGATTACCTAACCCATAATCAATAATAACTACATTCATATCTCAAATGGATTATCTACAACAAAATTTGGTTTCCATTCATCGATGGAATTACTATTTTTTTCTTTTCTAAATAAATTTTTATTGGCATATGTATCCAATACTCGATTGAATTCACTCAGATCCATTTGATAATATGAGAGATATTCATTAAGAAACTCATCGGGATAATGGCCATCAAAAAGCCTGACTAAGTTAAGTGCTTGGTCTCTCGACATAGCACCTCTCCTAATTTCTATCCCAGCATCTTGAGTGGCGCGCCCAAATCCAAATTTTAGATACATAAGGTATGCATGAAGAGAATATAATGCCTGATCATTTTGTGCAAAATTAGTAAATGTTCCAGAATTATTATCACCCTTATCCTCCAGGCCGCAATGATCCTTGGCTACAATGTAGTTTCTATATGAATCCCATGGTTCGTAATAAGACCAATGAGTAAAAGCAAGATCATGGCGCATAACTTCATCATTGCTTGGAAATTGCCAAAAGGCTAAATCTCCCTCAGATATTCCTGGATCCTCCAATACTTTAGAAAAAACTTTTTCGTACCCTCCCTCAAAATAAACCCTTTTCATATAATCTATTGAATACAGAGGATTATTTTTACTTTCAGTTGAGCCGCCATACTCAACCTCACCATCCTCTCCGTAAAAAATTAGTGGAATACTAAAATTCATAGCTGTTTGAATAACAGCTGTTTTAATTGCAATCAGCCAGCCATAATAAGGGAAACCTTTCTCCATGAAGCCTATTCGATTTAACTTCTGCATAACTGTAGTACTTGGTGATACATGAATGTGATTAAAACCTGAATCGATAAAATTAGTTAGATTTCTATTTCCAATATCAAGACTTAAAGCAGGCCTAACAGTAACCGTAAGGGGATTCATGCCGTATTTTGTTTTTAAAGTATGAGCAACATAAGAGCCATCTTTACCGCCACTCACGGGGACCACGCAGTCAAAAGATCTTCGATCTTTTGCCCTATACTTCTCTAGTAAGGCGTGTAGCTCTGCCTCACGTTTACTCCAATCCAAGGACTCCTTTTCTTCTGACCATTGGCATGCGTTGCATACGCCATCATTATTGAATTCAATTCTTGGTCGTGTAGACATGTTTAGGCATGTTTTACACCAAAATACTTTATTAGTCATATTTTCCTCAATCTTTAAAGGTAAAATTTATTACGAACAATGAACAATTATAGTCATTTTTTAAAGCAATAGTTATAAACAGAAGTTAAAGGATCATCGATTTATTTTAAAAATCTGATATATATTGTGAGGTATAATATCGAGTTATTAAACTAGGCTCTTAATTTAGAATGTCAATCTCGCAAAGAATAGTATGGATTTTTGCAAAGTCGTACATACCGAGAGAAAACTCTTTTTTAGAGCGAAAATCCACTTTTTTATTTCTTAGTCCTATTATTTTTATGTTTGGGTGTGCAAGGATATTCCAGTTATATTTATTTCAAAAAGCACAGAAAGTGAATATTCCAGATCATTTAGTCGTTCAATCGGCAGCACCTCATATGCATATGAAATATTTCGAATTATTTAATAGAAATAGTGATTCAAGTAAATACATATTGATTGATTGCTTTAATACGAAGCAGTTTACTCAGATAATTAAGTTAAATTTTTGGGATATATATCTTGAATTCTATTTATCCTTTAAAGAATTGATTCCGGCACTTTCTAAGCTAAAAAAAAACGAAAATCAAAAACGCAAGCTTAATGAAGCCATGCGATCATTGCCTTTCTTTGCATATTTTACTTGCCTATTTAAAACTTTAAAGAAAAAAAATTCAAAAATAAAAGTTTTTTCAGGTGGCGCTCACTTAATTTCTGCTGCAGCAATAACGGCTTCTATACCTTCCTATTGGCTATCACATGGGTTGCTAGAACAAGCGAAACTTCATGATATGGATGTTAAGGCAGATCCAAAAAAATATTTTATTGCATTTCCAGATTATGAATACATCTATTTACATTCTAAAGATGATATGGAGTATTTATATAATCATGGGATTTCCAGTCAAGTAAAACTTTACGATAATTATAAGAAAATTAAAGATTTACAAAATAAAATTATTATATTTCTTATCGATTTAGATGAAATGATGGATATACAGGTCCTTAGGATGTTAATAGAATTTTTTAAAAAGAATGAATTTCAAATTATTATGAAATTTCATCCATCATATATTGGCAGCCTTCACCTAGAATTCATGAATAATAAAAACATTACAATCAATGAAAGCTATTCTGCATCAGCTTTAGAATTAATGCATCAAGAAAAGCCAAAGTTTGTAGCTAGCTGGGCTTCAACAACTCTTTATGAAGCTTTGCAATTAGGAATAGCACCTATTTGTCTTTGTAATAATAGAGAAGAACAGTTTCAGCCATTTCCTTTCAGACAAAAGACAATTTGGTGGCAAGAAGATCAAGAAAAATTATCAAAATTTATCTCAGATGCCAGTGGTAATTCCTTGGGGGAATATATCGATAAAATAAATGCTTTGTAAACTAGGGTTTGCTTTTCTTCAATCTTATTATTAAGAAAAACTTATAAACAGAAACCATCATCTATAACAAAATCTTGGCCGTTAATATAATTAGAGGAAGAAGATAATAAAAAAATAATAGATGAGGTTATGTCTTTTGGAAGGAGCATTCCATTTCCTAAGGTTTTTTTTGTATATGCATCAATAAAATTTTGAGGCTGATCTGATTTAATCCCACCTGGACTAACGCTATTCACTCTAAATGATGAATTTGATACAAAACTTGCTACATATTTATTCATATTAATAATTGCTGATTTAATTGCAGCATACTCAACAGGCATCGTCATATCTGTATCATTATAAATTGAGAAATCTGGAGCTATCGATCCATAAATTGATGCAATATTGACCAGAGAAAAAGGGTGTTTATTATTATTGAAATAATTTACGCATTCTCTCATTATTAGAAATGCAGACCCCAAATGTAATGCAATATTATTATTAAAATCTTTTTGAGAAACATCTAGAAAAGATGCTCCATAATTCTCACCCCTTGGATATGAGCAATTTACAGCGCCGTCAATATGATCAATTTCAGTAAAAAAATTTTTAGTATTGACTTCATTGGTTATATCTAAGGACCTAAGATCTAGATTGGGTGAATCAGACTCAATGCCCAACAATGATAATACCTTTTTCATTTCATTAAGATCTCTATCAACTGCAACTACATTTGAACCACTTAGTAAAATTTCTGAGATAAGATTACTACCTAGCAATCCTCCCCCACCCAATACTAAATATTTATTTTTTTTTGGCATGATTAGTTTTTTTATATAAAAATTCTGCAAATTCAAAGTCTAGAATATCATCAATATCTACTGCGCGTTCTTTTGGTATCTCGAGACCAATAACGGATCCAGAAAAAATTCCATCTTTTTCTTTAATGTATTTCGTTTTAGAAACGTAAACAACTGTCGTTATATCAAAAATAGGGTCTGCATCCTGTCTTCTTGTGACTTGGACATCAGTTTGAGCAGCAAGTTTTAAAAAATCTTTTTCATTTTTAATAACCATATTAAATGATGGATTCCTGGATGATTTTGAGATGGCTAAACATAAATCTGCTTTTACATTCAAGCTCATTAAATTTATGGCATCAAGAATATCATTCTTATTTCTTAGAGGGCTAGTTGGCGGCAATGAAACAAATTCTTTAAAAGCTCCAAAATTTTCCTCAACATATTTAATGGCATGTCTCCAGGCCATCCATTCAGGGGAATTATCTGCTGCCAAAGGATCTGGCCTAATAATAATTTCTGCGCCATACGAAGCTGAGATGTCTGCTATTTCACTATCATCAGTAGATACAAACACTCTATCAAAAATCTTACACTCATTAGCCTGAACAATTGAATGAGCAATTAAGGGCTTTCCTCCAAACAGTCTAATATTTTTTTTCTTTAGGCCTTTAGAGCCTCCTCTAGCAAATATAAATGCATATTTATTCATTGTTATTAATTTTCTTAAATTGTTTTGCCTGCTCAATATATCTTATTACAGACAAAGCATCAGAAACTTTACAGACTTTATTGGTCTTGAATTCTATAAAATTAAACACAAAATCTTTTATCATTTCAATATACATTGAATTTGAATCCCAGTTCTGAATTGTTAAATTTTTTTTAAGTTCATTAGCTGTTACATCTAAGCTGTTGTCTTGTAAGTCCCATAAAATTTTACCCTTACTGCCATAAAAATATGCATGTCTAATAGGCGATTTTTGCAAAAAGTCTAAATGAATTAGACATTCTCCTCCTCCAGGCATTGAAAATTTAAGATCAGCAATGTCTTCAGCATCGATGTTCAAAGTTTGAGAATTTTTTATAATAGCTGACTCTAAGTATAAATTAGGAAAAAATAAATTTGCATAATCTATTTCATGACTTAGTTCAAGCAAAGCTCCACCCCCAAGAATAGAGGAAGCAGAAACTGAACTGAGGTAATCTTTGTTAGGTCTCCAGTCTGGAAGATATGAGCCAGCAAAAATTTCAACACTAACAATCTCTCCAATGGCTCTATTGTCTAAAAAATTTTTCACTTCAGTGATGAACGGTTTATAGCGTAAACAGTACCCAATACCAACAGGAGTTTCATATTTTTTTACAGCTTCTGCAATTTGAGTTGCATCCTTTATATTTGCAGCTATTGGTTTTTCAATTAGTACGGGAATATTCTTTTTTATGAATGGAATCGAATGTTGAGCATGAAAGGTAGCTGGAGAGGCGATAATTGCAAATTTAGGATTAAGAGCAATAATTTCCTCTATTGAATAAGTTAAAATATCACATGAAGAAGGCAGGCCATCAAGCCTCCTAGTCGAAGAAGGCAAGCATGCGATCTGAAATGATGGAAAAATTGATTTTAAGTTTGATCGATGCCTATCAGAAATACTTCCTAAGCCTACAATAGCTATTAAACCTTCTGGATTTTCAATCACTTTTCCAATTCACTCTCATTGACTTCAGATAAATCGATTGGGCGCCCTACATCAGCCCATGTCTCATGAATTGGATATGCTGAAATTAAATGATTTTCATTCTTTAATTTTTGAAAGAAATCAGGCATATCGCATGGTTCATTGGTTTGCAGATATCTCAGAGCAGAGGGATTAATGGCATAAATTCCTGCATTTACATACGAGATTTGAATTGGCTTTTCTTCAAAAGAAACAATTTCTAAACCTTTTGTATTAACAACACCATATGGATTTTGTAACTCATACTTTTTTATTGCCATAGTAGCTTGCGATTGATTGGATTCATGGAAATGTAAAAGGTTGGCATAGTTTATATCTGTAATGATATCTCCATTAGTTACAAGAAATGGTAGCTTAGGAGTAGGCTCGATTAGTGATAAAGCACCAGCAGTTCCTAATGGTTGAGATTCATGAATATAGGAAATAGATACATCTAAATTAGAACCATCACCAAAATAGTCAATAATTAATTCACTTAAGTAATAAAGTGAAATAACGAACTTACTAAATCCCTGCGCTTTTGCATTAGCTATAATATGCTCGAGAATAGGCTTGTCACCTACCACTAACATAGGTTTTGGCAAATGCTCTGTTAGGGGCATCATCCTCTTTCCAAAGCCACCAGCCATAATTAAAATGAAATTTTCTTTTGGAGCAAGGTTTAAGATTTGATCCATTAAATGTATGCCAATCAACCTATTATCTTTATTCACTACGGCTAATTGCTTGATTTGATTCGATGCCATCATTATTTGAGCTTCATTTTCAGTCTGAGAATCTAAGATTGAAATAGGTTCAGTATTCATAATATTAGATACATGACTATCTACTTGATGACCGTCTATTAATCCCCTTCTAATATCACCATCAGTAACTGAACCAATCAGACAGGTATCATTATCAACAATGAAACAGATTTGATATTGGCTGTCTTCAATATTATTGATTACTTCTATAATTGAATTTGTAGCTTTTAAATAAAAATGATTTCCTTCAATCATGATTTCCTCCCAAAATTAATGACTAAATTAATTTATAAGTCATAAAATTTCTTTTTTAAAATATTATCTAATGGAATTTTTTTAATGTTCTTAAGAATTTTTTTGCTTGCTCCTGCTTTACCATATGGATTGGTAGCAATAGATAATTTATTTTGAAAAGGATGTGAATATAATTTTTTTATCGAAAAAATAATTTTCCTCTTATCAAATTCACAATCTAAAACACTTAGCGCTTTCAGCCTGCCTTTTTGTCTGCCGCCCAGGTTTATGGTTCCAATTTTAAAGCTAGGAGCCTCTGTTAATCCACTCGAGGAATTTCCAATAATCCCATCAACAAATTTTAGAACAGAAAGATATCTTAATTGCCCCAAAGAAGAAAATATTACAGAAGAATCTAAATGTTGTTGATGAAATTTTATGATCATCTTGCTGATTTGAAGATTATTAGTATCAGCATTGGGTAATGTGAAGATAAATTTAGTATCTTTAATTTCATCAAGAGCTTCTAATAATTCGCCAACTTGATTTTTTGTAGTTTTATTTTTTTCTAGGGTCTCTGGATGAAGGGTAATTAGAAGATTTTTACTTCCAAAAGAAAAATTGAGTGATTTTTCTAATTTTGATTTATTCATTAGTTTTAAGCTATTTATTGCATCAACACCTAGGCCGCCAACAAGAAAAATATATTTTAAGTTTTCTCCAAGTTGATTGACTCTTTTTTTATATTCCGGAGCAGCAACAAAATGCAAATGTGACATCTTTGTTATTGAGTGTCTAATTGCTTCATCAATAGCTCCTTCAGTTGTCTCACCTCCATGAATATGAGCAATAGGTATATTTAATATCATGGCTGCAGTAGCAGCAGAAAATATTTCATACCTATCACCAAGAATTACAATAAGATCAGGTTTTAAGGTAGAAAATGCTTTAGAGAAACCTTGTAATGCTTCACTCATATATTGAGAAATATCTTTAGGAGAATCCCCCTTAATTTTTAAATCAATTTTTTTAGAAATCGCTATATTATCAGATTCAATTTCCTTATATGTGTAACCATGATCTCTTGAAAGATGCGAGCCTGTTACGATTAACTGTGAGGTAATCGACTTATCATTAAATGAGCTTAAAATTAGTTTGCGCATTAGACCATATTCAGCTCTTGTGCCAGTGATAAAACAAATTCTTCTTTTCATACTCTTATTAAATCATCCACTGTAAAAGTGTATTTTGATTTTGTTCCTAAAATATCATTAATTTTCATTGGAGAAATGCCATTGCCTGGCCGTTTGACTGAAATATTTTCTAAAGTAAAGATATCTCCTCTTTGAATGTTTTGCTTCGCAACTAATGATTTTCTGGCTACAACCCTCATCTTTAATTCTTCATTAGTAGGTTTTTTGATGCCATCTCCCAAACTTTTTTCAATATTTCTGATTGCTGCAACCATGGATTTAAAATCATGAGGTTCCATACTAGCTTTGTGATCTGGCCCAGTCATATTAGAATCTAACGTTATGTGCTTCTCTACGATCGAAGCTCCAAGTGATACAGCTGCAATGGAGGCCTCTGAGCCAAGAGTATGATCTGAATAACCGATATCCATATTAAAATAATTCATCATTGACTGAATTGCTTGCAAATTTATATCATCATGAAGAGCAGGATATTGAGAAGTGCAGTGAAGAATTGAAATATTGTTCTTTGTCAGCTTACCCTCAGACAAAACATCAATAGCGCGTTCAATTTCTAATTGATCAGCCATACCAGTTGACATAATAACTGGTAAATTAAATTGAGAAATAAAACTTAACAATGGTTTATTTGTGATTTCACCTGAAGGAATCTTGATTCTAGAAATTCCTAGGTCAATCAAAAAACTTAAGCTACTTTCATCAAAAGCAGTTGATAAAAATTCAATATTTGCTTTTTTGCATTCTTTTATTAGAACGGAATGGTCATTTTCTGATAATTCTAAATTTTGAAGCAATTCATAACTAGAGCTCTCCTCATTAGAAGTATCTTGTTGATAAATAGCTTTAGGAGCATTTTTGGTAAGTAAATTTTCAGCTTTAAAAGTTTGAAATTTCACTATGTCCGCTCCAGCAGCCGCTGCTTGATGAATTAGCTCTTTGGCAATATTTATGTCTCCATTATGATTAACGCCAGCTTCTGCAATGATTAATGTTTTAAAATTATTATTCTGAGATCTCATAATTAAATTAATGGCGGCGTGCTTGGAATGTTTACAATTCTTTGATGAAGCGAGATGGTATTTGTTAACTTGTCTGAGATGGCATTGCTATAAATAGGGAGCTGATTCATTGGAGTCCACGTAGGACGAGCCATGATTTCTTTAGAATTCAAAAAAGTTAATAATTCATTTCGCTGATCAAAATCTGAACAAATTACAGTATTAAGCCAGTAATTAGATCTGCAGTTTTTTGGTTCTATAAAAAATTTTAAATCAGAGCCTTGAAATAACATAGAATATTCTTCTGCTAAAGCTCTTTTACTTGCAATAAATGTTTCGATTGATTCTAATTGAGCGCATCCTAATGCTGCATTGATATTTGGCAATCTATAATTAAAACCTACTTCGTCATGAAAAAAATGTATGTTATCTGGTACTTTTGCTGTAGTGCTCAGATGTTTACCTTTTAAATAAAGATCTTTGGTACAAAGAATGGCTCCTCCTCCGCCAGTTGTAACTATTTTATTTCCGTTAAAACTTAAAGTTCCCATAGATCCAAATGTACCAGTGTGTTTATTTTTATAAGTACTACCAAGAGACTCAGCTGCATCCTCTATCAAAATAAGCTTCCACTTGTTGCAAAGAATAGCCAAAGTATCGATTTCAACTGGGTGACCAAAGGTATGCATTGGAATGCACGCTTTAATTGATTTTTTGGAATTTTTCAATTTGCAAACCTGATCTTCATCAACAAAAGCATTTTCTTCTAGCCATAGCTCTAAGGCAGATGGAGATAACCCTAATGTATGTTTGTCTACATCAATTAAGATTGGCTCAGCTCCACAATAAGTAATTGCATTACATGTAGCTACAAAAGTTAAAGCTTGAGTAATTACATAATCTCCAGGCTTGATTCCAGCCATCACCATTGTGAGGTGCAGAGCTGATGTCCCATTCACAATAGCGATTGCCTTTTCACTTCCAGTATATTGCGAAAGATCCTGCTCAAATTGATCTACAAAATTACCAATGCTTGAAACAAATGTTGAATCAATGGTATCTAAAACAAATTCTTTTTCTTTTCCAATGAAACTAGGTTCATGCAAAGGGATAAATGATGTAGTTTGATATTTTTCCTGAATAAATTGAACTAAATAATCAAACATAAAACCTTATATGTTATATATATGCGATTTATATTTTGATAAATTAATAGGGTTTTTAAACCATTCAATGGTTTCCTTTAAACCCTTATTAATATCATATGCAGGCTTGAAGCCTGTTAAATTTTGGATTTTTTGATTATCGCACCAAAGTCTCACAACCTCAGATTTTTTTGGGCGTATCCTTTTTTCATCAGTAACGATTTCGATATTACTGGCCATCTCTGATTTGATTAATGAAGCAACCTCACCAACTGAGATTTCATAATTGGACCCTATATTAACTACCTCTCCAATTGCTTCGCTAGAATTAGCTAGCTCAATAAATCCCCTGCATGTATCCAAAACATAATTTAAATCCCTTGTAGGAGTGGTATCACCTAAACGAAGTTCAGACTCATTATTTGCAATTTGGGAAATTATAGTAGGTATAAATGCTCTTGCTGATTGTCTAGGACCATATGTATTAAACGGTCTGGCTATAGTAAGAGGTAATTCAAATGAGTTAAAAAAACTCATTGCCATTGAATCTGCACCAATCTTCGAAGCACTATATGGAGATTGGGCCTGCAATGGGTGATTTTCATCAATTGGTACGTATTGAGCCGATCCATAAACTTCACTGGTCGAGGTGTGAATAAGTCTAGTTACTCCATTTTGAATGGCGGCCTTACATATATTAAGGGTGCCGGATATATTTGTTTCTACATAACTATGGGGTGCAATATATGAATATGGAATTGCTATTAAAGCAGCAAGATGAAAAATAACATCAATTCCTTGACATATTTTATTACAAAAAAAAGGATCTCTTATATCTCCTGTAAGAATTTCTATTTCATCTTTGCAATTAACATCTTCTAACCAACCCCAATTATTAAATGAGTTGTATTGGGCTAGTGCTTTAACTTTATGTCCCTCTCTGCAAAGTATTTCCACCAGATGAGATCCAATAAACCCGTCTGCTCCGGTAATTAATACTGTTTGATTTGATTTTTTCATAACACTTATATTTTATGTAATTTTATGAGCTGGAGCTCCAACGTATACTCCCGCCTCAATAATATCATTTATAACTACTGAACCACTTCCGATAACAACATCATCACATATTGAAATATTAGGATTGATAAATGAGCCACCTCCAATAAAAACATTTTTGCCTGTCACAACATTTCCGCCTAATGCGGCGTTTGGGGCTATATGACAAAAACTTCCAATTTCGCAGTCATGCTCAATAATAGAACCAGTATTAACAATAGAATGGGAGCCTATAGTAGATCCTGAGTTGATTATTGCTCCAGCTGCAACAAACACGCCTTGAGAAATTTTTGAAAAAGATGAAATATATGATCTAGAACTCTCGATGGAAATAAAGTTATCCTCAGATTGTTCCAAGACAATCCTCATCCTAATTTTATTATCTCCAATAGCTATAATTGAATCAGGGTTATCTGATTTTATAAAGGAAATATTTTCTGGGTTAAGATGAAAAATCTTATCATTTTCTAAAAAATCAAAATTTTTTTTTGCAGGGTCTATGAAATATATTTTTTTGTATTTTGAGATTTCACATGCTGCTGTTGCAACAACTTTTGAATGCCCTCCTGCCCCATAAATCAATAAATTCATTTATATAATAATGTAAAAAAATTCTAGTCTCATGCTGCAAATTATACCTTAAAGATCAGTCTCCAAAACTTGCTTTTGTATAAGTGATACATGTTTGTAATGCTATCAGCGTAGATAAAATCAAAAAGAAATTACTTAAAAAAATGATCAAAGAATTATTAAGATAGATTCCAAAAAGGAAGCAGCTAAATGTAAAAAATTGAATTGAGGTTTTTAGCTTCGCTAAAAAAGTTACCTTTGTAGCATTGACTTTATTATTTCTTGCATTTAGATCTCTCAAACCACTAACCCAAAATTCTCTCGCTAATATTATTGCCCCTACAAATCCTATAAATAAGCTTTGCAAATGAAGCGCTAATGCGATCACTAAAAATAATACTAAAATCTTATCAGCAATAGGATCAAGAACCTCACCAATGGCAGTCTCTAGATGATACTTTCTAGCCAAAAGACCATCAAAATAATCAGAGATCCCTGCTAAAACAAACACTCCAAATGCAAGGCCGTATTGATTTGTAAATAATAATAACCAAAAAATTATTGGGCCTGAAAATAACCTGAAAAAGGTAAGAGATTGGATGAAATTATGCATATTAATTAATTTTGGAGATTGTATACTTTTTTAGCTATATTAGCGTTAATTCCATCAACTAAACAAAGCTCATCAATAGATGCTGCTTTAATTGCTTTAATAGATTTGAAATAACTTAATAATGCTCTTTTTTTCTTGGGGCCTATCCCCTTGATAGAATCTAACTCAGAGCGCTTTACAGATTTAAGTTTTAATTTTCTATTTCTTAGGATTGCGAATCTGTGTGATTCATCTCTAATTTGCTGCAAGAAAATGAAACCAGCACTGTTCTTTGGCATTTCAATAACTCCATTTTCCGAAAGAATGGTTTCCGTTGCTCTAACTCGACGCGTACCCTTAACAATACTTAAAATTAAAGGTAGTTTTTTTATATATTTTTTAAAAACTTGCAATGCAATTTCAAGCTGCAGCTTACCTCCGTCTATTAAAATAATATCTGGTAATGGATTAATATTTACTTTTTTTATGCGACGCAAAAGAACATATTCCAGAGAACCTATATCATTGCCTGCAAGCGCTTTTGGAATATTGTAAATTTTATATGCAGATTTTTCAGGGCCTTTATTTGTGAATCTTACACATGACGCCACTCCATGCTTCCCTGAATGATGACTCACATCATAACCCTCAATCGATAGAAGATTTTTAGAAGATCCCAAAAGTGAAGAAATCTCACTTATTGCATATTGATACTTATCAGCTTGATTAATCTTATTTTCAATAGCTTGATTCGAATTTAAAATTGCTAGTTTTGATAATTTTTTTGACTGAGAATTAATTTTGCTTGAAAGAGTTATTCTCTTCTTGAACTTCATTTCAATAGCATCCTTTATAAGATCAACATTCTTTAGTTTATTAGTTAGTATTATTTTATCTGGCAAGGAAAAGAGATTTTGATAGTAAGAAAATATTAAACTTTGAAATAGATTATCAATATCATCTAGATAATTGCCCTTTAAATAATGCGTTTTGGTACCTCTAATCTTGCCATCTCTTACAGATAGAATGCATGCTCCTGTCCTATCTAGCTTAGAAGTGCATGCAAAAAAATCAACACTATCCAAGGAAGTATCAAATGAATGCTCTTCTTGAATCAATTTTAAACTTATAATTTTCTTTTTTACCTCATTTGCAGCTTCATATTCTTGGCTATCAGCAAGCTTCTCCATCTTTTGGCTCATCAATAAGATTGTTTTTTTGTTTGAAGAGGATAAATGTTCCTGAGCAGAAATAACATCAGTTAGATAGTTTGACTCTCCTATAAAGCCAACACATGGTGCTGAACACCTCTTCATTTGATATTCTATGCAAGGTCTAGATCTATTCTTAAAAGTATTATCGCTGCAATTCCTTAGTTGATAGATTTTTTGTAAATCTTTAATGGTTGACTTTACAGAATGTGCACTTATAAATGGTCCAAAAAAATTCTTTGACACAGCATGTTTTGATCTCTTCATACTGATACTGGGGAACTGATGATCCATAGAAAAATGAACATATGGATAAGTTTTATCATCTCGTAACAATATATTAAAACGTGGAAGATTTTCTTTAATGAGCGATTGTTCTAGCAACAAAGCCTCCACTTCCGTGGAAGTAGAAAAAATTTCAATCTTTTCTGTTAGCTTTTTGATTTGATGAGTCTTACGATCTTTGAAGCTTTTCCCAAAATATGAGGAGACTCTTTTTTTTAAATTCTTTGCTTTGCCAATATAAATTATTTTTCCCTTAGAATAGAATTTATATATTCCTGGAGATTCGGGAAGACTTTTAATGTTGAGAGTCATCAAAAATAATAGGTCTTATCAATATTTGTCAATTATAGCCAAGATAGAATTATTAATGTTCTCAATAGATTCAAATTCTGGCTCGAAGCCTATTGCTTTTGCCTTATAGTTTACTGAGTAATAGTTTTCCTTTGAATCTTTAATAAAATCAGAAACCTCATTATTATGAACAATAAATTCAAGATTAAAATTGGATTGCAAAAAATCTAAAATTTTAAATTTATCAATGGGTTTCTTGGAAAAGCAATCAAATGAATCATTGAGTTGAGGGAAGTTGTTAATAGCTGAGATAAGAGAAAATAAATCTTCTGGCCCTACAAAGTCACGATTTATATTTGTTGAATTAGTTTGGAAGATTTTGCCATCAATTGATGCTTTTATTGCCTGTGCTATAAAAAAATTTCCATTTAAATCAATGCTAGGGCTTATATAGTTAAACACTCTTACATCAGCAATGTTAAGATTTGGAAGCGCTCGATGTCTTGCTTCTGCATATAGCTTTGCAAGTGAATAAAAATTAGCTGGTGTATCAAAATTCAAGTTAATCAAAGATTTAGAATCTTCATCTGCGGGTGCAGAAAATATATCTCCATAAACAGCCCCTGAGCTCAGAAATATATATTTTGCTCTAGGATTTTCATGCAAATAATCCAAAACAATATCATCATAAATTTTGGTAATATCTAAAATATTTGATCCCATCTGCATAACCTTATTTGGATCGCCCACACCAACACAATTGATGATCAAATCTATGTTAAAGTTTGAATTAAAGTCTTTGATATGATGAATTTCAAAATTTTTATTGTTAGGATCTTGAGATTCAATCCATTGTTTGAAAACTATTTCATCACGAACAAATAGGAATAAATGATTATCATTATTTTTAACAAAAAGCTTTATAAGCCCTTTTGATATTTGGCTGGATGCACCAAGAATTGCTACTTGCATTGATTTAGTAATATTTCAAGAATATTTTACTACTTAGAGCCAAATATTGCTTGAAGTCGTTTAATTCCCTCATGGATATTAGCGACAGAGTTTGCAAAAGTTACTCTGGCATAACCCTCTCCATATATTCCAAAAGAAGTTCCGGGAAGTAAGGCTACTCCTGCATCGTAAAGACATTTATGCGCAAATTCATCGCTAGTAAGTTTAGTATCTTTAATGCTTAAAAATGCATACATAGCGCCACGCGGCATATTGCAAGAAATTCCTTTGATACTATTAAGACCCTTTACAAAAATATCTCTTCTCTCTTGGTATTTATCTCTCATATTTAAGATCGCAGTCTGATCTCCATCAAGAGCCTCTATTCCTGCATACTGAATAAATGGAGGAACGCATGAAACAATTGTATTTAACATTAAATTCATTTTCTCAATAATTTTTTCTGGGCCAATTGCAACACCTAGTCGCCAGCCAGTCATGGCAAATGCTTTGCTGAAACCATTTAAAATTATTATATTTTCCTTGCATTCATCTATATGCCCGGGACTATAGAATTTTTCATCTCCTAAAATTAAACGGGCGTATATTTCATCACTTAGCAAATAAATATTATTTTTAATTGCATACTCAGCAATTAAATTAATTTGCTCGGGTTGCATGCATGCTCCAGTAGGGTTAGAGGGTGAATTAATAATTATTAACTTTGTTCTTTCCGTCACTAAATTAATCACATCATCAGCCTGAAGTTCAAAATTATTTTTTTCATATAGTTTTGCAGACACAGCCCTTGCACCACATGCATTAATTGCTGAGAAATAAGTTGGAAAACCAGGATCAGGAATAATAACCTCATCTCCTAAGTTAGCTGAGCAAGCAATAGCAAGAAAAATAACCGGATTTCCTCCTGGCGTAACAAGAATTTGATTTAAATTAGGTTTAAAACTTCTTGATTTAAGAGTAGTCTTTTGGATTGCAAGATGAAACTCATGAATTCCTCTTGATGGAGCATAGTGAGTATGCCCATTTTTGATAGCTTTAATAGCTTCATTGCCAATATTTTCAGGAGTCTCAAAATCTGGATCTCCAAGCTCAAAATGAATGATGCTTTTACCAGATCTTTCAAGGGCTTGTGCTTCTTGCAACAATTTAAACATGGGTTGGCCGTCAACACGATTGGCCATATCAGATAACATCTGGTTATTTCCAAAAACTAGATTTCTTTAACTCTTCCAAAGCGTCTTCAGAAATTGGATATGAAAATTCATGCCCTGGAAAGTTGCTATTTTGAATTTCAGCTTTGTAAAGCGCAAGAGATTCTGTAAATAGATCAATTGCTGTAAATATTTTTTTAGTTTTAAGATTTGATTTAACGGCTTCGTTAAAAAAATTTTTTGCAAATCTAGGTTTAAAATTTGGGTAAAGCCCAAGAGCATCATTAGAAATTAATAACTGCCCATCAAGGCCTGCTCCAGCGCCGATTCCAAAAATTGGAATTTCGACATTTGATCTTATCATTTGAGAACATATTTCCGGTATTGCTTCAAGCAATATTGCAGTTGCCCCTGCTTCCTGCAAAGCTATCGCATCTCTCACTAGATTCTCAAAATTTTTAATATCCTTACCTTGAACTTTATAACCGCCTAAGTTGGAAGAGCTCTGAGGGGTAAGCCCAATATGGCCAATTATAATAATCCCTGCCTCAGAGATAGCTTTCACTCGACTTGTAACTCTGATACCACCCTCTAGCTTAACAGCGTCACAACCGCCAGTCTTTAAAAAATCTACCGCATTATTAATAGCTTGCTCATCTGAAGATTCATAACTTCCAAAAGGCATATCTCCAACTATAAAGGTGTTAGAAGCTCCTCTTTTAACACTTTGGCACATTGTAATCATCGAGGCCATAGAAATAGGCAAAGTTGTTTCATGGCCATGTTGAACCATTGCGCCAGAATCACCAACTAATATCATATCTATGCCTGCCATCTCTGCACAATATGCAATAGGATAATCATAAGCAGTCACCCATGAAATAATTTCTGATTCAGGCTTTAAAAAAGAGAATTTATTACTTCTTTGCATGATCCTCTTCCTTGGTGATAAATTTTGTTTCAAAGGCATCTTTAGATAAATTTAAATATGGAAACATATTATGTAGAGGATTGCCTGAATCAATCTTTGGTTCAATTAATGTGTTTGGGTGAAGTATCACATCAAAAAATATTCCATCAGAATTTTCAAGATCTGTTGTTTTAATATCATCGATAGATTCAATTCTTCTATATTCTAGGTCATATGCTGTAGCAACTTTATTAAAGTCCGGTTGGCTGTATCCATTGCCAGTTGCTTCATATCTACTATCAAACCAAGTATCTTGAAATTGTTTTATTATTCCGTAGCCAAAATTATTTAAGACAAATAATTTAATTGGTAAGTTAAAATGTCTCATAGTTTGAAGGTCTTGTATATTCATTTGAATGCTTCCATCGCCTGTAAAAGCAATGACTTGCTTGTCACTTCGATGAATTGCAGCGCCAATTGCAGCAGGAAATGAATATCCCATAGGAGAGTTTCCACCTGCTGTATATATGGTTTGATTGGTTCGAGAGAATGCCTGAAAAACCCAACAAAGATTTGCCCCATCATCTACAGTTACAATCGCATCATCATTAATTAATCTGTTAATTTTCTTTACAACATCGTATGGATTAAGGGAGTCATATTTAACAGCAGAGCTTGATGGCCAATCTGTAAAATATTTTTCTTTTATCTGGTTGCAATATTGAGACCAACTGTCACAACTATTAATTTGAACATTTAAATTATCCATTACTTTATGCAGTGAATAGAAATCAATTTGAATCATTTCATGATTGGGATTATTTTTGTGCTTATCTAACTCGCCATGATCAATATCCAAAACTAACACATTTGCATTTTGAGCAAATTTTTTGACATTCCCTCTTTGGCGGTTATCAAGCCTGCTCCCCAACACTAAAAGCCTATCAGCGCTTTGTAGAATAAAATTTGCTCCACGGTTTCCATAAACTCCAATATTTCCATAGTAATTTTCATGCTGATGATTAAAGAAGTTCATTCCGTTCCAACTTGAGACAAAGGGCAAATTATTAGAATCAATAAAACTTAATACTGCATCGGACTGATCAGCAAGACCTACTCCAGCTCCAAATAGCACTAATGGACGCTTTGAGCCTTCAAAAAATTTAACTAGTGAATTTTGAATACTTTCTACTTCATCTACAGAGATTAATTGAGAAAGTGGTTTATTTAAAAGTACTGTATCTCCAGCTTCAGCTTGCTGGACATCCATTGGTACATCTATTAGCACAGGCCCCATTCTCCCCGATAGTGCAATTTCATATGCATTTGCAAGTTCTGTTTTAAGCTGATCTATATTAGTCACTTGAACTGCATATTTAGTAATAGGTTTTACCATATCTACTATGTTAGTTTCCTGAAAGCCAGCTTGACGAACTGAAGCTCCCTTATATATCTCTTTTTCATTTTGATTCACTTGGCCTGTAATGTGGATAGTTGGGATCGAATCAAAGTATGAGCATGCAATACCAGTAATAAGGTTAGTTGCTCCTGGACCGCTGGTAACAACAGTAACTCCAACCGTCTTATCAATTTTCCATAAAGAGTCTGCTGCCATGGCTGCTGCTTGTTCATGCTGAAACGGAAAATATTCAAGATCTTTATTTCTTGCAATAGCATCAATAATGAATGCACATGCTCCACCGGTCACAACAAATGCTTTTTTTGAGCCAATTTCAGAAAGAAATTTAGCTATATATTCTGCACCATTCATAGTATTTAATATTATGTATTTATTGGCAGAATTATATAGGATCTATGATTCAAGCTAAAGCGAGCTATCTAAGAATTTTTTTGCAATCCTTTTACCAGCAACTACACCATATTGATCAAAGGGATTAATTTGCAACATCTTGGCGGTAACAAAAACTCTATGCTCCCAAGTACTAATAAGAAATCCAAGGGATTGAAGGGATGACTTGTTTAATTTAAATAAGTTAACTGGTGAGTTACTATTTGTTTTTTCTAACTCTTTGTAAGAACTATATTTTTGCGAAGACAATAATATGGCTTGGCCTCTTGCTTGAGCAGATGAAAGAGGGCTGCTTTTTTTAGCAGAATAGATAATATCAGCACAAAAATCTGATGTTCCTTGGTGAAGAAGTTGAAAATATGAATGTTGAGCAGTAGAACCAAAGCCTCCAAATATTGACTGGCCTGTTTGAGTAAAAAGAGAGTTGGGATTTACTTTTTTACCAAGTGACTCCATTTCTAATTGCTGCAAATAAACAGCTAAAGATCTTAATTTCCAATCATAAGAAAGAATCACTCTATTTTTTTTATTTTTAAAATTACTAAACCATAGATCAGAAAAAGATAAGATTTTTATAAATTTTTGATATTTTTTATCTTCTTTGGATTGACCCAACAACATTTTATCTGCTAAAGAGCCTCCTTTCAGGAATGCTGTAAAATTATTTTCTATACCTGCGCTTAAAGATATTGGAGACCAAATTGAATATCTTCCTCCAACAGTTTCTGGAAATGGAACTATGCAATTTTCTGAAAAACCCATAGAAATTGCCTTTTGTAAATTTGCTGTGATTACTATTGAATTCTTTTCATTTCTATCTCCACCTAACCATCTTAAACATGACAAAGTTTCGTCTGTTGAAAGCGATTTCGAAGAAAAAATGTAGAAATTCTTTTGACCTATTAATGGCTTTGTTATTGAATTAAATTCATGCTTGTCAGGCCCAGAAATAAAATAATAATTTAACTTTGATGAGTCATTTTTTGTATATTCTCTTAATAATTTTGGTCCCTCATATGAGCCGCCTATACCAAAGGTAATAATATTCTTAAAGCCACCTTTCTTAATTCTTTGAATAAAAGGTTCTGTAATTTTTTTAAAATTAAACTCTTGCGATTGTTGATTAATACGATATTGATGATGTAAGGCTGGTCTATTTTCTGTATTATTTACAACTTCTCCACCAAAAAGATCATTTATAGAGCCTTGCAAATCTAATTTGAATGCAAGCTCATCAAATATTTTATAATGTTTGGATGAGAAATCCTTTAAATGGGGCTGGTAGTTTAGAAATTCTGATTCAAATTTAAAAGATAATTTTCTTTTTGCACTTTCATCCTTAGATAACTTCTTTAGGTCTAAGAAGATTCTTTGAATAGATCTACTATTTTTCAATTGAATCACTAAAAGTTTTTAATGCTGTTGAGATCTCTAGAGCTTGTGTGATTGGTCTGCCTATCACTAAAAATGTAGCGCCCTTCTCAATAGCCTCTTTTGCGCTCATGGTTCTAGCTTGATCATCTTCTACTGCAATATCTCTGATTCCTGGTGTAATTTTGATTGAATCAGAATTCAGAATTATATTCGACATTTCTAACTCATGAGGGGAACAAACAACTCCATCTAAATTTGCTTTAACAGCCATTTTAAATAAATTTCTGATTTGATAATCAAGTTTATTATCAAATAAAGACAATGTGTCTGACTCTTCTAAACTTGTGAGTATCGACACTCCGATCACTTTAGCTTGAATAGATTTGCCTGCAAGCAAAGCTTTCTTAAGCATCTGTTCTCCACCAGATAAATGCACAGTCAACATATCAATAGAGCAGTCATGAAAGCCTAAAATTGTTTCATGAACAGTATTTGGTATGTCATGAAGCTTTAAATCTAAAAAAATTTTAAACCCACGCGAAGATACCTCCTTCAGAAATGATTTACCCAAGGAATTAAAAGCAACACTTCCTATTTTAATTTTACAAAGATCTGGATCGAGTTGATCTAAGATTACATTAGCGTCTTGAAGATCATATGTATCAATTGCTACGATTATTCTTGGATCAGTCATTGATTTGAAGGAGTTTTTTAGAAGCTTTGAAATGCATAATTGAAGTTTCGCCTAAATAAGATTCTTCTTTTGTCTTAGGATTAATAAATCTTCTGGGTCGGATTGTTTTTTTTGAGAATGAACCAAAACCTCTTATCTCAACCCTATTATCTAATGCAACAGTATTAATAATTTCTTGCAGTATTAAATCAATGCCTTC
>Ga0209631_10000631_pt1 | contig 48159 bp, 51 predicted proteins | sample COG_08_FD_184752 | JGI IMG/M metagenome (GOLD analysis project Ga0209631, IMG submission 184752) | Pelagic Microbial community sample from North Sea - COGITO 998_met_08 (SPAdes) (version 2) | ecosystem: Environmental > Aquatic > Marine > Neritic zone/Coastal water | place: Helgoland, sampling... | reverse complement strand
GAAAAAGGTTATACTGACTACCCTTTTCTATCTTAGATATTTTTAAATTTCTCCAATCATTTAAACCCAGAACCACGATCCCTAAAAGTTTTTTCATTAAACAATCTTACCAAATTTTATCTCTCTGTGTAATAGTCCTGTTTTACTGATTTATAAAATTTTTTAACTGCTGATTTTCATCTTTATATTGATCGATAATATGGTTTAAAACATCTCCAATAGAAACAATGCCTAATAATTTTTTTTCCTCTATTATAGGTATATGTCGAATTTTATGTTTTGAAATCATTTCCATTAGTTCTGTTACAGAGGTATTTAAGTTGCAGGAAATTATATTGCTACTCATTAATTTGCCAACTGATAAGTCTGCACTGAATCCATCTCGATAAATATTTCTAGCAATATCTCGTTCAGAAATAATTCCAATTACACTTTTATCTTTTTCATCTAATACTGGCATAACACCAACATTATGTATGTGAAATTTTTCGCTTGCTGTCTTTAAATTATCTTTTACAGTTAATGTAAAACATTCCCGATTAGAAAGTTTAGTGACTAGTTTTCTGCCCATTTTTATATTTCAAGCATTATTTATTATCCTCAACATTCTAACATAAAATTTACTCATTATTGATTAGTAATTTTCTTTAATTACCTAAATAAAACTAAGTCAAATTTGTTGGTATATAGAGCTTATAATTGAAGATCAGGTAAGAAATAATAACAAAAATCCCCTACTCCCATAATTCTCTTATTGTAACATTGTTTTTGTTTATCAAAGTACTTTTGTAGTTATTATTTTCCAATAATTTATTAATATCTTCTAATGAAATATTTTTCGGTATCATTGTTGGATGTTTTTCTAACATAATCTTAGGTTTAAAACTTTTTAATGTTTCTTTCATTCCCTCTAATACATCAAATTCAGCACCCTCTGTATCAATTTTAATAAATGTTGGCTTTAAAGACAAGCTTTTAACTAAATTATCAATTGTTGTAGATTGTATTATCTCTTTTTTTTCTATGTCATTTTTATCAGCTTGATCCACATCTAAAAAACAAGGATGTCCCCAATCATCATGCGCTACTACAACTTCTTTTCCATTATTAATTGGACGAGATATTACTGAATAATTATGATTAAAAAATCTTTTTAATGTGGATAGGTTTTCAAATAATTCACCATGAGCATTATGATCTGGCTCACAGCTAATGAAATTATCATTGATATTCGCTTTAGGAGATAATAAAAAAGAATAAAAACCAGTATAAGAACCGACGTCAATTAGATCACCACCACTATAGTTTTCATAAACAAAATCAGCTTCTTCTTTTAAAGTATTTGTTTTCCATGCGTTTATCATATTATGAATACGTAAATTCACATCATAATTTTTTTTGTCCCATAATGATGTTTTCATTGGAATTTTATTAATTAAATTTTTTTGAAAGCGATAATAATTGGGAAATATTTTTTTGATGGCTAAAGATTTTTTATTTATCATAATATAGTCTTATCAAATAAATCTCTCTGTGTGTATTAGTCTTATATTAGTTTGTATAAATAAATTTTGCTTGATTTATAATGATAATTGAATAGTCAAATAAAAAGTTATCTTTTATATAAATTTGATGATAATTGGATAAATAATATGACGGTAAAAAAACATATTGATAATGTAAGAAAAAACGGTCTGACACACATAAAAAATGTTTTTTCGAAAAAAGAGGTTTCACAATTTCAAAAAAAATCAATCAAAGTAATGGATGATTTTGAAAATTCTGGACATGAATTTTCGAACCATAACAAAGTTTTAAATTGTCCTTTTAGATTTGATGATATTTTTTATAAACTAGTTTTTATAAAAAAAATTGATTTAATTTTAAAAGGTTTAATTGATGAAGATTATGTTTTATTGAATTCCAATATAATTAATAGAACTTCTAATAAATCTTCAAAAAAAAAATTTAAAACAATTGGTGATACATGGCACAATGATAGTCCTCGTGTAGGAAAAAAAAATGTTGTGAATGCATACAGATTTTTAGTCACAATTATGCTAGACGATTTTTCTTCAGAAAATGGATCCACTCTTTATGTTCCTAAATCTCATTTAAAAAATGCTAAACCTTTGAGAAAATACAATTATAAATCAAAATTTTTGACAGGTAAAAAAGGAGATGTAGTAATATTTGATAGCGGGTTGTGGCATAAAGGAGGTGTGCCCTCAGATTTACGTCGGTTGGGTGTTTTTAATTTATATGGACCTTGGTGGATTAAGCCTTACTTCAACTTTCAACAAATGATTGGAAAAAAAGGAAATAAACTGAATAAATATTTAAGAAAAACTTTACATTATAATTCATTGCCTCCTAAAAATAATGAAATAAGAGGTCTTACAGTTACAAAATTATAAAATGTACATTTTATGATAATCTTAAAGAAACTTGATCTAAAAAAAGATATTACACATAAGTATAAAAAGTGGATGAATGATAAAGAAGTTCATAAATACTCTGCACAAAGATTAACTTCTCATACTATGAGCTCTATACGAAAATATGTTAAACTAATTAATAATTCTAAAAAAGAATTTCTATTTGGGATTTTTATTAAAAAAAACTTCAAACTAGAACACATTGGTAATGTAAAGATTGGACCTATTAATTATTTCTATAAGACTGCTTATATCTCATACTTTATAGGTGAAAAAGAATTATGGAAAAAGGGATTAGGAGCCAAGGCAATAAAAGAAATTATTAAAATTGCTAAAAAAAAAAGAATAAAAAAATTAAAAGCTGGTTTTGTAAAAATTAATCCTGCTTCAAAAAGAGTTCTAGAAAAAAACGGTTTTAAAAAAGAAGGTGTTCTTAAGTCGGAAGAAGAACATAGTAGAAAAAGATATGATGCCTATATATATGGCAAAGTTTTATAGAAATTGAATAAACATATAAAATGAAGAAAATCTTATTTTATAATTCTGGTGGTGGGCTGGGAGACTCAATCCAGCTATTTACTCTAATATTAAGTCTGCAGAATCATTTTAAAGGTGCCCAATTTTTTTACCTAGGTGCTCATGAAAATCATTTTCAAGGTAAATTAAAGGAGTTTAATATAAATCTTAACACATTAAATCTAGGTCTAAAATATTATGGGTTTAGATGGTGGCATTATTTTTTTACAAAAAAAAAATTCAATAAACTAAACTTTGAAAAATTTGACCTAATTATTGATTTACAATCTAAATTAAGAAATACAATAATTTTAAAAAAAATACCTCATGACTATTTTTATTCATCAACTTACAAATTTAAATTTTGTACTAATAAGAATAAATATTCTTCAAAAGATCATATAAAAAATTTAAATAAATTTTTGGATACAAATATTATTATATCGCGATTTAACATTAAAAATTTATCAGATAAGTATAAATCTGAAGCTAACAGGTTATTACCTGACAAAAATTATATTGGATTTTCTTTAACTCAAGGAAATAAATATAGAAAAAAAAGCTGGTCAATAAATAATTTTATTTTACTTGCAAATAAAATTAGTGAAAAAAATAAAGTCCCTGTCTTTTTCGTGGAAAAAAAAGAAGTGCAGTTAATTAATTTAATTAAGTCTAATGTTCCCAAAGCTTTATTTCCTGAACATCACTCAACTATTTCATGTCCTGCTTTAGTTACGGCATTAAGCTCTAAATTAGAATTAGCTATAACAATTGATAATGGAGTGATGCATATGATGGGTTTAGCTAATATTCCTTTAATTGCTTTGTTTGGGCCAACAAACTCAGATAAATTTTCACCAACAGGAGCTTCTATTAAGGTTTTAGATAGTAAAAAAATTTATAATTCTAACGATGTCAATTCAATTACAGTTTATGATGTTTTTAAATTAATTTAAACTTTAAGTATTTTAATTTTTTTTAACTTAACTAATTGATTTAAATCTTTACTTACATCTTGTAATTTTATTTTAGAAGTTGATCTAATTACTATTGAGACTCCCACTTTTCCTAATCTAAAAAATGGATAACTTCCTATATCTACGAACTTTTTATGTTTTTTTTGAATAGTAGTTAGTTTTTTGGAAATATTACTTTCCACAGTAAATAAGTTTAAAGTTTTACTATGAATTTTTAATCCTTTAACTAAAAATTTTTTACAGTTTTCAATCATTGAATTTAAAATAGATGGCACACCAGGTAGAGAAAGTACATTTTTTGTAATAAAACCTGGAGCTGTACTTGAGGGATTGTAAATTAATTTTGCCCCTCTTGGCATTTTAGCCATTTTTTTTCTTCCGTCATTAAATTTTGATTTTCCATAATAATTTTCTAAAATCTTAAATGCTTCCTTATGAAATTCATATTTAACTTTGAAAGCTTTTGAAATCGATTGTGCAGTTATATCATCATGTGTCGGGCCTATACCACCAGTTGTAAATACATAATTAAAATTTTTTGACAGTTCTAATAAATTATTTATTATTATTCTTTCTTGATCAGGAATAATTCTAACTTCGTTTACAGAAATTCCGCATCTTAAATTTAGCCAGTTTGATATAAATGCAACATTCTTATCTTGAGTCCTGCCTGAAAGAATTTCATTTCCTATAATTAAAATTGCAGCATTTACTTTTTTGTTTTTTTTCTTCATAGATGAATAATTATATGAATTTTGAAAATAAACTAATATCAGGTGTATTTATAAAAAGATATAAGCGTTTTTTTATTGATGCTAGAGTTAATGGTCATACAGTTGTGGCTCACTGCCCAAATACAGGGTCAATGTTGGGTTTGCTTAAAAAAGGTAATAAAGTTTGGTTGACTAAATCAGATAATCCAAAGAGAAAATTGAAATATACAGTTCAAATAATCGAAGATGATGGTGTTAAAATTGGGATTAATACTCATTTAACAAATAAAATTGTTTTAGATGCTTTAAAAAATAATCTTATTAAAGAATTGAATAAAGATATTAAGATTAAGCCAGAAGTAAAGTTTGGTGATAATACCAGATTTGATTTTTTAATTACTGAGAAAAATTCTAAGGCCTTCATAGAAGTAAAAAATGTTACTCTATCAAGAAAAAAAGGTACTGCAGAATTCCCTGATGCTGTTACCTTGAGGGGAGCTAAACATTTAAATGAGTTGATTAAAGCCAAAAAAAAAGGTTATAGAATTTATATTGCGTATATAATTCAGCGAGAAGATTGTAAAAAGTTTGAGATAGCAACAGATATAGATCCAGAATACTCAAAGCTATTATTTGAAGCTGTTAAAAAAAAATTAAACATAATTTGCTATGATTGTAAATTTTCATCAAAAGGAATAAAACTAAATAAAAAAATAAAATTTAAAATTAAATGAACTTAGATATAAAAGATTCTTTTGAAAAAACTAGAATTGCAGGATCTATTGCTGCTGGTGCGCTTGATGAATTAGTTAAAGTAATTAAACCAGGTATTTCTACAGATGATATTGATAAATTATGTTATGAATTTATTAGTGATCATGGCGCCTACTCTGCTCCATTATTTTATAGAGGATTTCCCAAATCATGTTGTACATCAGTAAATCATGTTGTTTGTCACGGTATACCGTCAGATAAAATTTTAAAAGAAGGTGATATCATTAATGTCGATGTTACTGCTTATAAAAATGGTTGGCATGGTGATACAAGTAGAATGTTTGAAGTTGGAGAAATATCTGTTAAAGCAAAAAAATTAATTAAAATAACCTATGAGTCAATGATGAAAGCAATTAGGATATTAAAAGAAAATGTTCAACTAGGTGATATAGGATCAACTATTCAGCAATATGCAGAGGCCCAAGGTTGTTCAGTTGTTAAAGATTTTTGTGGCCATGGTATAGGTCAATCATTTCACAAAGAACCAACAATTTTGCACTACGGGAAAAAAGCAACTGGAGAAAAAATTAAATCTGGTATGATTTTTACTATTGAACCGATGATAAATCTTGGTGATTACCAAATAAAAACATTGAATGACGGATGGACTGCGGTTACAAAAGACAAATCACTATCAGCACAATTTGAACATACTGTTGGTATAACAAAAGATGGATGTGAAGTTTTTACTCAGTCAAACAAGTTGAGTTAGTCTATTTAAATGATTGAAAGATATTCTAGAAAAGAACTGAAGACTATTTGGGAAGATTATAACAAATATTCTATTTGGTTAGACATTGAATTAGCTGCAGCAGAAGCTATGGAAAAATTAAAAATTATTCCAAAAGGAGTTGCTAAAAAAGTTAAGTCGAAAGCAAAAATTAATGTAAAAAGAATTAATGATATTGAAAATAAAGTTAAACACGACGTTATAGCATTTTTAACTTCAATTACTGAAAAAGCTGGTAAAGAAGCTAGATACCTTCACAAAGGAATGACATCTTCGGATGTTTTAGATACTTGCTTTAATTTACAACTAAAACAATCAGGTATAATTTTATTAAAAGATATCGATGATTTATTATTATCTATAAAAAAACAGGCCCTTAAACATAAGTTCACTTTATGTATTGGCCGAAGTCACGGAATACATGCTGAACCAATCACTTTTGGCTTAAAGATGTTAACTTTCTATCAAGAATTTATAAGAAATAAAAAAAGATTAAAAATTGCAATAAAAGAAATTTCTACTTGTGCGATTTCGGGTGCCGTTGGAACTTTTGCAAATATAGATCCTAGAGTTGAAAGTTATGTTGCAAAAAAACTAAAACTAGATGTTGAGCCTATTTCAACGCAAGTAATTCCAAGAGATAGACACGCACAGTTTTTCTCAACACTGGGTATTATCGCAAGCTCTATTGAGAGGTTTGCTGTTGAAATACGACACTTGCAAAGAACTGAAGTCTTAGAAGTTGAGGAATTTTTTGGAAAAAAACAAAAAGGCTCTTCAGCCATGCCACATAAAAAAAATCCTATACTTAGTGAAAATCTAACTGGATTAGCAAGATTGATAAGATCTAATGTTGGTCCAGCTCTAGAAAATGTTGCCTTATGGCATGAAAGAGATATTTCTCACTCAGCTGTTGAGAGAAATATTGGACCTGATTCTACAATAAATTTGGATTTTGCTCTTCATAGACTGAGTAATGTTGTAAAAAATTTAAATGTGTACCCTAAAAATATGATGAAAAACTTAAATATTACTAATGGTATTTTTTTCTCACAAAGGGTTTTGCTTGAATTAACTACAGCTGGTTTGACTAGAGAGGAAGCCTATAAAATTGTTCAGAAGAATGCAATGAAGTCATGGAGTGATAAGTCAACATTTTATGAAAATATCAAAAATGATAAAAAAATAACAAATAAAATACCTGTTAATAAGCTTAAAAGATTATTTAATTTTAGTTATCATACTAAGAGAATTAATATAATTTTTAATCGAAATTTAAAAAAATGAAATCCATATGAATAAAGGCAATAAATTATACGAAGGTAAAGCTAAAATTATTTATGAAACAAAAGATAAAGGTTTAGTAATACAGCATTTTAAAGATGATGCTACGGCTTTTAACAATTTAAAAAAAGCTAGTGTGGAGGGAAAAGGTGTTTTGAATAACCGTATTTCAGAATACATTTTTACAAATCTATCCCAATGTGGAATTAAAACTCATCTAATCAAACGTTTAAATATGAGAGAACAATTAATCAGAAAAGCTGAAATTTTTCCGATAGAGTTTATTGTGAGAAATATTGCCACTGGATCACTTACTAAAAGACTTGGTATTTCTGAAGGGACAGTTCTAGAAAAACCTTTACTAGAATACTGCTATAAAAAAGATGAATTACTAGACCCTATTATATCAAAAGAACATATCTTTACGTTTGGATGGGCTACTGAAAAAGAAATCAAAATTATAGATAAAATGACCTTAAGAATTAATGACTTACTTCTTGGAATGTTCAGAGGAATAGGAATTAAATTAATAGATTTTAAGATTGAATATGGAAAAGCATGGAATAAAGACATAGAAGAAAATGAAATAGTATTAGCTGACGAAATCAGCCCTGATACATGCAGATTATGGGACTCTAAAACTGAAAAAAAGTTAGACAAAGATAGATTTAGAAAAGATTTGGGAAATATAATACAAGGTTATCAAGAAGTGGCTAGAAGATTAGGTATTATGCCAGAAGAAACTAATATAAGCGAAGTAAATTTCGGTAAAACAGCTTCATTAAAATTTAAAAAAAAATAAATTGAAATTTTCAGTAACAGTTACATTAAAAAAAGATGTACTAGATCCTCAAGGAAAAGTTGTACAGAATACCTTGCAAAATCTAGGTATGAATAATTTAAAAAATATACGACAAGGAAAATATTTTGAAATTGAAATGAATAGTACAGAGCAAAAAGAAGCTGAAAAAAAAGTTGATGACATGTGTAAAAAACTTTTGGCTAACATGATTATCGAGGATTATAAAGTAAAGAAAATTTAATGAATTCATCTGTTATAGTTTTTCCTGGTTCAAATTGTGATCGAGATATTGCTATTGCGTTAGAAAAAATGCAATTTAAAAATAAGATGGTTTGGCATAAAGAAACTATCTTGCCTAAATCTGATTTGATAGTAATTCCTGGGGGTTTTTCATATGGTGACTATCTAAGATCTGGAGCTATTGCAGGTAAATCATTGATAATAAATGAAGTTGTAAAAGCAGCCAATAGTGGATGCCTCATCCTTGGAATTTGTAATGGATTCCAAATATTAACTGAAACAGGTTTGCTTAAAGGAATTTTACTAAGGAATAAAAATCTTAAATTTATTAATAAGGATATAAATATTAAAGTAGTTAATAATAATACTAGTTTCTCAAATAAGTATAAAAAAGATCAAATTTTAAAAATTAATATTGCACATAATGAAGGTAATTATTTTACTAACTCAAATCACAGAAAAGAACTTCAAAATGATAATTTAATAGCTTTTAAGTATTGTGATGAAAAAGGGAATATTAATGATGAGTGCAACCCCAATGGATCTTTAGATAATATAGCAGGAATTTTCAATTCTAAAAAGAATATTTTGGGTATGATGCCTCATCCTGAAAGAATGATTGATAATTTAATTTCCAATAATGACGGAGTTAACTTATTTTCAAGTTTACTTAATTAAATTATTAAATGAAAATTACTGATCAAGTCGTAAAAAATCATGGTTTAAAATTAGAAGAATTTTCTAATATTAAGAAATTAATGAAAAGAGAACCTAATATATTGGAGTTAGGAATTTTTTCTGCAATGTGGAATGAGCACTGCTCATATAAATCTTCAAGAAAACATCTTAAAAATTTACCAACAAAAGGAAAACAAGTTATACAGGGACCTGGTGAGAACGCTGGTGTTGTTGATATTGGTGATGATGATGCAATTATTTTTAAAATTGAGAGCCACAATCACCCTTCCTATATAGAACCCTACCAGGGTGCCGCTACTGGTGTTGGTGGTATACTAAGAGATGTTTTTACTATGGGAGCTAGACCAATTGCTCTTTTAAATTCAATACACTTTGGTTCACCCGACCACTTCAAAACTAAAAACTTATTAAATGGAGTTGTTTCAGGTATTGGAGGATACGGAAATTGTATTGGAATACCAACGGTAGCAGGAGAAACTAAATTTAATGCTACTTATAACGAAAATATTCTAGTTAATGCAATGGCGGTTGGTCACGCAAAAAAAGATAAAATTTTTTATTCTAAAGCTCAAGGGTTAAATAAATCTGTAGTATATGTTGGTTCTAAAACTGGCCGAGATGGCATACACGGTGCTTCGATGGCATCGGCAGAGTTTGACGAAAATACTGAAGAAAAAAAACCAACAGTACAGGTTGGTGATCCGTTTACTGAAAAACTTTTAATGGAAGCTTGCTTAGAGCTAATGAAAGATGACTCAATAATTTCAATTCAGGACATGGGTGCAGCTGGTCTCACCTCCTCTAGTGTTGAGATGGCGTCAAAAGGAGAATTGGGTATAGAGCTAAACCTAGAGAAAGTACCATGCAGAGAAGAAAATATGACTCCTTATGAGATTATGCTCTCTGAAAGTCAAGAAAGAATGTTAATTATTCTTGAAGATGGAAAAGAAAAAAATGCAAAAGAAATTTTTAAAAAATGGGATCTTGATTTTGTTATTATAGGTAAAACTACAAATACAAATAAATTGACTTTAAAATTTAATAATAAAGTTGAAGGTGAAATTCCTATTGATGCCCTAGCATCACAAGCGCCAATTTATGATAGAAAATGGATCAAGAAAAAATTACCTAATAAAAAAATAGACCTTAAAAAGTTAAAAAAAATTAAAATTGAAGATGCTTTAATAAAAGTTTTATCCTCAGCAAATCATTCAAATAAAAGTTGGATTACAAGTCAATATGATCAAATGGTAATGTGTGACACAGCACAAAAATCAGGAGCTGATGCTGCAGTTATTAGAATACACGGTAAAGAAAAAGCTATCGCTGTATCTGTAGACTCTTCAGCAAATTATTGTAAAGCTCATCCTCTAACGGGAGGTAAACAAATTGTCTGTGAAAACTGGAGAAACTTAATTTCTGTTGGAGCTAAACCAATTGCAATAACAAACTGCTTAAACTTTGGTAACCCTGAAAACCCTGAAATCATGGGTGAGTTTGCTGAATGTTTAATTGGAATTAAAGAAGCCTGTGAGTTTCTAAATTATCCTGTAGTTTCAGGAAATGTATCATTCTATAATGGGACAAATAAAAAAAATATATCTCCTACTCCAGTCATTGGCGGAATTGGATTAATTCCAAAATTTAAGAAGTCTTTCAGTCATCAATTTAAAGAAGATAATAGTGTTATTATCATGATAGGTAAAACTTTTGGCCACTTAGGTCAAAGTGTATTTCTTGAAGAAGTCCACTCAATTATTGAAGGACAACCACCAGAAGTAAATCTAATTAATGAAAAAAATAATGGAGAAAATGTACTTGATTTAATAAAAAATGATTTAATTAAGTCTGTTCATGACATATCTAACGGAGGTTTGATAATTACACTAGCGGAAATGTCAATGGAATCTAATTACGGTGTTTTAATCAATAGACCAAAAAAACTATTAAATTTATTTGAATATTTTTTTGGAGAAGATCAAAGTAGATATGTTATTGAAATTGACAAAAATAATTTAGAAAAAGTTGAAAAAATATTAAAGAATAACAATATTTTTTATGAAAATATTGGTTCCACCCAAAAAGATTATTTTGAAATTCAAGGAGAATTGAAAATTAACATTAAAGAACTATATAAAATTAATAATCAGTGGTATAATAATTACTAATGCCTTTACCAATAGAAGAAATTAAAAAACTTATTACTACGTCAATTCCTGATGCTACAATAGAAATTAAAGATCTTATGGGTGATAGTAATCACTACTCAGCTACTATTGAGTCTAAAATTTTCAATGGATTAAGTAAAATTGAACAACATAAACTAGTATACAAATCTCTAAAAGGTAAAATGGGAAACGAACTACACGCATTATCAATCACTACAAAGGAAAAAAAATGACTATAAGAGAAAAAATAAAAGATTTAATAGATAGTAACGATGTTTGTCTGTTTATGAAAGGAACACCGGACTCCCCGCAATGTGGTTTTTCAATGGCTGTTACTAATGCCCTTAAACATTTAAAAGTAAATTTTAATGGGATAAACGTTTTAGAAGATGAAAATTTAAGAAAAGGTATCAAAGAATTTAGTGACTGGCCTACTATACCTCAACTATATGTGAAAGGAGAATTTATTGGTGGCTGCGACATAGTAAAAGAAATGTTTGAAAAAGGTGAACTTCAATCTCTAATGGAGGAAAAAAAAATAATTTAAATGAGAGATTATATATACAAAACATTAATTGCTGCAGCAGCTTTAATTCTTGTTTTTGAGTTTACAGTTGGAAAAACAATTAACAAAATTAACCAAAAAACTGAAATTTTATTTACAAAAGAAGGCAGAAAAGAAATGGTGAATTCGATTAAGATAGAAATGGAAAAGGCAATCAATCAGGAAAATTATCTAGATGAAGATGAAAGAAAATTGATTAATCAATTTATCTTAAAAATAAAAAAAGAGCTTAGTTCTGTTGAATGAAGAATATACTAAGTAAAGTATATGAAAAAATTCAAATATTTCAAAATATATATCTTAAAAATAATTTTTTAATAAAAAAAAAAAGTTACTCTATGGAAGGTGAAGATTTAGAAATTTTGAAGTTATCAAAAGATATCAAAAATGGTTTTTATGTAGATGCTGGCTGCTACCACCCATTGCATTTAAATAATACTTATCTCCTGTATAAAAAAAAATGGAGAGGAATAAATATAGACTTAAGTCAATTTTCTATAGACTTATTTAATTTTATACGACCAGATGATGTGAATGTTAATACTGCCATATCAGAAACTGATGGAGAAGTTACTTATTATCATCAAAAAAAAATAAGCCAATTAAACACAATTAAAAAAAAAGAAGCAAAAAAAAGAATGCAGGGTTTCATAAAAGAAAAAAAAGTGAAATCTCAAAGACTAACAACAATTTTAAATAATAGTAAGTTTATCAATAGAAGAATAGATTTTCTAAATATAGATTTAGAAGGAGCAGATATGGATGCTTTGAAATCACTCGATTTCAATATGTATCGTCCTAAAATAATTTGCATAGAAATTATCGATCAGGTTATCGAACAGTCTGAAATTTTTAATTTTTTAAGAAATTTAAATTACACAAAAAAATGGTCTAGCACTTTTAATCATATATTTTTGGATGATTTAGCTTAATCAATTTTATCAAATTAACTGCATTGAAGCAGTTTTCCTGCAATAAATTTTTTTTTATGAAATAAAAGTTTGAAACTTGAAGTGTAAATTGTTTCACATTTGTACGATTTCCCTTTTTTAATATTTCTAACATGCTGAACAGCAAGAAATGGACGTTTATAATTAGTGTCAATGGCTTGCCAAACTGCAAAACAATTAAATCTTTTGGGATTCAAATAAGGTTTTAAAGTATGTAATGGATTCACAAGAATACATGAATTGTTATATTTTGAAGATGAAATATAACTAGCAATTTCTCTACCACTAATACCTTGATATTCTAATTCAAATTTATTTGTTAGGTCGATGTATCGGGATGGTAAATTAAACCAAACATATTGATAGGGGTTTATCTTAATATTTTCAAAAACAAAAAGAGCTATCATAAACACTCCAATAGGATAGAAAATTTTTTTTGAAAAAATGTATAGTGAGACTGAGCCTAATATAAATAAAATAGGTACTAAAAACATAATTTGTCTTAATTCATCATAAAGATGAACTTTTCTTAAAATTAAAACTAAAATTATCAAAAATGGAGTTATCAAAATTGTGCCAAAAAAAATGTTTTTTTTAGGATTTATAAAAATTTTTTTTTCTGTAAATGGTATTAAAAAAATTCCTATTATTACAAATAATGGAAGTTTTACTGATAACCATATTGGAATATAAGTTGACGGTAAATTTTTTGGGTGCATACAAGAACCTAATGTGTTTGTGCAGACATCATTAAAATAATTTGCCATATGTGAAATAGCATTAAAAATTAACAAAGGATTTAACCAAAATGGAGGGTAAAGTAGTAAAGTTAAAAAAATTAAAGAGATTGTAAAAGTAATAATTTCTTTTAAAAATTTTTTTAAAAAATAAATTAAGGTATAGCTACTAGAGTTTATATAAATAATAAAGGTTACTAAATATTGTATAAAAATTAAAATTCCTGCAATACGGATAGATAGTAAAAAGGCAGTTGAAAGAGCAAGACTAAAAACAGTTAACATACTTATATTATTTTTTTTTAAAATTTTATCAAAGACTTTAAAACTTATATACGTACAAAGAATCCAAACTGACATAAACGGTACATCTTTTGGACTAAATAAAGATTGTCCAAATAAATAAGGGTAAAGTAGGTAAAGAATGGAGGTAGTAGAACAAAAAAGTCTATCATTGATAATTTTTTTTAAAATTAAGTAAAAAAAAATCCCTGATAAGAAAAAAAACAAAAATACCACAAAATGTTTAGCAGTAAGATGGGCACCATAATTGTCTATTTTTTGAGTTTTTAATAATATTTTCTTAACAAAAAATTGAATTGGCTGTGAGACTATTTGAAAACCAACTCCATAGCCTAAATAACTTTTATACTCTTTGTCAAATTTTTTATCATATTCTTCACCTGAAATTATATGGTTTGTTAAATGTTTTGTTAATGATACATGAAACTTCCAATTTTTTTCTTCATGATATTCATCAAATGAAATACCTGTGTTAAGTGAAGTAATGCTTCCAATAATTAAATAGCAAAAAAGAAATACAGGAAAGAAATTTTTTTTAATTATCTTCATCTTACTAAAATAGATAATAATGATTTGTAATATAATTGAAAGTTAAAAAATTAATCTAAGGTATCTGATTAAGGTAAAATTTATTTTTATCTAGAGTAATATTCTATAACAAGACTAGGTTCCATAATAACTGGATAAGGAACTTCAGAAAATTTTGGCACCCTGACTAATTTTGCAGTTTTATTTTTATCATCTAATTGAATATATTCTGGAACATCTCTTTCTTTGCTTTGAAGTGCGCCATCGATAAAGGTTAATTTTTTAGATTTTTCTCTAACTTCAATTAAATCAGTATCATTTACTATATAACTTGAAATATTTACTCTTTTTTTATTAACCCTTATGTGGCCATGGTTAATCATTTGTCTTGCTGAAAAAACTGTCATAGTAAACTTAGCTCTATAAATTACTGTATCAAGCCTGCTTTCTAGTAAGGCAATCAAATTTTCAGTGGTGTCCCCTCTTTTAGCAAGTGCTTTCCTATATATATTTCTAAATTGTCTTTCATTTATATTTCCATAATAAGCTTTAAGTTTTTGTTTAGCTTGTAATTGAATTCCATAATCTGTTGGTTTGCCTCTTTTATTTTGACCGTGTTGTCCTGGAGGATATGCTCTTGAATTAAAAGGACTTTTCGGTCTTCCCCAAAGGTTAGCCTTTAACCTTCGATCAACCTTATGTTTAGATTTTAGTCTTTTTGTCATATTTTAATAGTGTGTGTTTACAAGGTTTAAGGGGTAATTGTCAATTAAGGTTAATATTATTTTTGCTTAAAGAGCTTATAATACTAGCCAAAATCCTCAGTTCTTTATCATTAGGCTCTAGTCTGTAAAATAAATTGTTGATATTCATTAACATAGAATGTTTTTTTTCAATCGGTACAAAAAAACCTTTCTTTTCGAGGAGTATCTCTAGATGAGAAAGGAGTGCTAAAATTTTATTTTTAGATGATATTTTAATTTTTTTTCCTTCTTTTTGAAATTTATTAAAATTCATCTGTTTAAAGATTTCATAACAAATTACAGTTAAAGAGTGAGATAAATTTAATGATTTAAATTTTTTTGAAGTTGGAATTTGTAAAACATAATTAGAAAAAGATAAGTCATCATTAGATAAACCAGATGCTTCTGGACCAAACATAAAGCCAAATTTTGTATTTTTTTTATTTTTGATTATTTTTAAAAACTGCTCAATTGAAATATGTTTTTTATTTATATCTCTTTTTCTTGCGCTTAAAGATATAACTAAATCATAATGGCCAACAGCATTATGAGTATTGTTAAAAATTTTAGCTTTTTTTATTATATCAAATGCACCAACAGATGTAGCTTTTGCCTTGCTATTTGGCCAAGATTGCTTTGGGGAAACTATATCTAATTTAGAAAAACCAAAATTTTTTAAAGACCGTGCGCAAGAACCAATATTTTCACCTAGTTGCGGTTTAACCAATATAAAACCAAACTTATTTTTCATTTAAATTTGCTGGAGCTTTTTCTTTATAAAGTTTATAATCCAAACTATCCATTAGCGCTTTAAATGAAGCTTCAATAATATTTGGTGAGACACCAATAGTAAACCAGCTAACTCCTGATTTATCTGTACTCTCAATTAGAACTCTAGTTGTGGCCTCTGTTCCTGTATTTAAAATTCTAACTTTGTAGTCCAATAATTTTAAGTCAGAAAAAAAATTATAATATTTTTCAACTTTTTTAAAATTAGACCTAATTGCATTATCAAGTGCGTTAACAGGTCCATTTCCTTCACCCTCACACTCTATGTCCTTGCCATCAATTTTAAAAATAACATTAGCTTTTGTTTTAAGTTTATCAGATTTTATAACACTCACACTGTAACTTTTAACTTTTAAATAATCAGGAACTTTTCCTAAAAGTCTGTTAGCTAAAAGCTCAAAAGAAGCATCCGCACCATCATAAGAATATCCACTGAACTCCCTATCTTTAACTTCATCTAAAATTTTTTGAACTTTTGGGTCTTGTGAGTCAATTTTCACACCATAATCCTCTAGACGAGATAAAATATTTGATCTACCAGCTTGATTAGAAACTACTATATTTCTATGGTTTCCAATTAATTTAGGATCAACGTGTTCATATGTTCTAGGATCTTTTTTGACAGCAGATACATGTAGGCCACCTTTATGTGAAAAAGCAGATGCACCAACGTAGGCCATATTTTTATTTGGTTTTCTGTTTAAAATCTCATCTAGAAGTCTCGAACACTCTGTAAGTGATGATAGCTTTTCTTTGTTGATATTAATTTCGTACTTATCACTAAATGATTTTTTTAAAAATAATGTTGGAATAATTGACATTAAATTTGCATTGCCACATCTTTCTCCTAAACCATTAATAGTCCCTTGTATTTGTCTTGCACCTGCTTCAACTGCAGCTAAAGAATTAGCCACTGCATTTTCTGTATCATTATGTGCATGAATTCCGAGATTTTTTCCAGGTATTACTTTTGAGACATTTGAAACTATCTCACTTATCTCGTGTGGTAAAGTTCCACCATTTGTGTCGCAAAGCACCACCCATCTAGCACCAGAATCGTAAGCTTGTTTTAAACATTCTAAAGCATAATCACGATTTGCTTTATAGCCATCAAAGAAGTGTTCAGCATCAAACAAGAATTCTTTTTTATTTTTAATAAAATGTTTTGCAGTTTCTTTTATGTTTTCTAAATTTTCTTCATTTTTAATTCCTAAAGCTGTTTTAACGTGAAAATCCCATGTCTTTCCTACAATGCATACAGCAGGACAATCTGCGTTAACTAAAGATGATAAGCTGGGATCATTGTCTGCGCTTCTACCAGTTTTTTTAGTCATCCCAAAAGCAGTAAATATACTTTTATTTAATTTAGGCGCATTTAAAAAAAATTCAGTATCTATTGGATTCGCACCTGGCCAGCCTCCTTCAATATAATCAACACCTATTTCTGATAAAACATTAGCTATTTTATTTTTATCCTCTACAGAAAAGTCTACTCCTTCTGTTTGTGCTCCATCTCTAAGAGTTGTATCAAATATATAAACTTTATCTTTATTCATTTAAATTTCCAAGTTGTCTTCCCTTTTGAATCTTCGATAGAAACTCCCTTATCTGATAACTCATTTCTTATTTTATCGGCTAGATCAAAATTTTTATTTTTCTTCGCTTCATCTCTTTTATTAATCATTTTTAAAATAATCTCTTCTGAAATATTTGTATTTAATTTTTTAAAATCATTCCATTCATCTTTATTAATATTAAACAAACCCAGCAGTCTGCAAGCATTATTAAATAATGTTTTACTTTTTTTATCACCTCTAACCGCAGCATTGTATAGCTCATGAATTTTAGCGATAAAACCTGGTGTATTTAAATCATCTAATAAAGATTCGGATATATCTAAGATATTCTCACTTTCAATTCTCTCATAGAGTTTATACCATTTTTCAATTATAGCTTTTTGATTCTCAAGTAATTCGTCATTCCAATCTAAAGGTTGACTGTAATGAGCACTTAATAATGCTAATCTTACAGCTTGACCTGAGTATTTTTTAACTGCTTCAGAAATTGTAATAATATTTCCCAAAGACTTGGACATCTTTTCTTTGTTAATTGTAACGAAGCCATTATGAATCCAATAATTAGCAAAATTTTTTAATGAATTATTGCAACAAGATTGGGCAATTTCATTCTCATGATGTGGAAATATTAAATCAAGCCCTCCTCCATGAATATCAAAATTTTTACCTAAGTATTTTTCACTCATAACTGAACATTCTAAGTGCCATCCAGGTCTGCCTCTACCCCATGGAGACTCCCATCCAGGGTCTTCTTCTTCAGAAGGTTTCCATAATACAAAATCTATAGGATTTTTTTTTAACTTAGATACTTCTATTCTAGAACCTGATTTAAGTTCATCTAAATTCTTATTAGAAAGTTTTCCATAATTTTTAAAACTTTCTACTAAAAAGTAAACATGTCCTTTGTTTTCATAAGCAAATTTTTTTTCTATTAAAGACTTAACCATATCTATCATTTCTTTAATATGTTCAGTTGCCTTAGGTTCTTTAGATGGTAATTCACAATTAAGAGATTTACAATCGTCATGAAAAACTTCAGTAACAGTATTTGTAATTTCTTCTATTGATTTATTTTTTTTTTTTGAAGCTTCAATTATCTTATCGTCTATATCTGTAATATTTCTTACATAATTTACATTTCCATAAATCATTGTCAAAAGTCTGTAAAGAATATCAAAGACAACTAGGGTTCTTGCGTTACCTACATGTGGATTATCATAAACAGTTGGTCCGCATGCATACATTGTAACTTTTTTTGAGTCTATAGGATTAAATATTTCTTTTTGCTTCGTTAAAGAGTTAGTTAATTTTAAATTATAAGTCATCAAATTTACAAACAGGAATAGGACTCATTTTGTGAAGATTTTTTTTTCTAACCTCTAAATATTTTTTATAATTTGGATCATTTTTATTGATCATTGCTTTTTCAAGATCTTCATAACTCAAGCCTAATTGGTCAACGTCATTTCTTCCATCATTCCATAGGCCGTCCGTAGGATCTGCTTCGATTATTTCTTTTAAAATTCCAAGATGTTTGCCTAACTCCCAAACCTGTGTTTTTGTACAATCAGCTATAGGTGAAATATCAACTCCTCCATCTCCATACTTTGTATAAAAACCAACACCAAAGTCTTCTACCTTATTTCCTGTACCAACAACAATTCCAGAATTAGCTGCTGCAACCTGGTATAATGAAGCCATTCTTAATCTAGCTCTAGAATTAGCAAAACCGTGCTGATTATTAAATTCGTTTAAAGTTTTTTCAAATGAGTCAAAAACTTTTTCTAATTCAACTAGTTTGTATTCAACATTTTTGTGTTTTGATGCTAGCCAATTACCATGTTTAATACTTAAATCATGTTGTGATTTAATTTGTTTAATAGGCATGCTTAAAACTATAGTTTTTCTTCCTGTCAAAGCGCACAAAGTACTTACTACTGAAGAGTCGATTCCACCCGATACGCCGACTACTAGAGATTTTGGGTTAAAAGAAGTATTTTTACAATAACTATCTATCCAATCTATTATTATATTTGCTCTTTTTTCTACATTCATAAATAATACTCTTTCATAATCCATTTTCAGGAATCTATCTTAATAATTATATAATAATTATTAAGATGCCGCTTTAATAATATTTTTTGAATACTTAGAATTCTTCTTTATCTCATCAGAAATTAAAAAAGCTAATTCTAAAGCCTGTGTGGCATTCAATCTTGGGTCACAATGAGTTCTATATCTGTTAGATAAATCTTCATCTGATATTTTCTGCGCTCCACCTGTGCATTCTGTTACATCTTGGCCAGTCATTTCAATATGTAGACCACCAGCATATGTGCCTTCGGATTGATGAATTGCAAAAACGTCTTTTACTTCTTTTAAGACATTATCAAAAGGTCGAGTTTTAAAACCAGAAGCTGCTTTAATTGTATTTCCATGCATTGGATCACAAGACCAGACTACTTTTAACCCTTCTTTTTTAATTGCTCTAATTAATTTTGGTAAAAATTTATCTGCACTATCATGACCAAAACGTGAAATTAGTGTTAATCTTCCAGCTTCATTATCTGGATTTAATATATTGCATAAATTTATAAGTTCATCTGGTTTTAATGTAGGTCCACATTTTAATCCTATTGGGTTTTTAATTCCTCTACAAAATTCAACATGCGCTCCGTCTGGTTGTCTAGTTCTATCTCCAATCCATACAAAATGAGCTGATGTGTCATGATATTCTCCAGTAGTAGAGTCAATTCTTGTCATGGCTTCTTCAAATGGTAATAACAAAGCTTCATGAGATGTGTAAAAATTAACAGTTCTAAGTCTTCTATTGGTATCAGCATTTATTCCACAAGCTTCCATAAAAGATAATGCATCACTAATTTTATCTTCAATTTCTTTATATTTACCTTTAGTTTTTTCGTTAATGAATCCCAAATTCCATAAATGAACTTGTCTTAAATCTGCAAACCCACCTTGAGAAAAAGCTCTAATTAAATTTAATGTTGATGCTGATTGAGAGTATGCTCTAAACAATCTTTTGGCATCTGGTATTCTTGTGCTTTCAGAAAATTCCATACCATTAATATTATCACCTAAATAACTTGGTAATTTTATATTATCTTTTACTTCATAAGGCGAACTTCTGGGTTTAGAAAATTGCCCAGCTATTCTTCCTAATTTAATAACAGGCATAGATGCAGAATGAGTTAAAACTAAAGCCATTTGTAAGATTGCTTTAAATGTATCTCTAATATTATCTGGATGAAATTCAGCAAAACTCTCAGCACAATCTCCTCCTTGTAATAAAAATGCTTTACCTTCAACAACATCAGCTAAAGATTTTTTTAACGATCGTGTTTCACCTGCAAATACTAGTGGTGGATAGTTTTTAATTTTATTTAATACTAAATCCAATTCTTTCTTATCCTGATATTCAGGTAAGTGTTTTGCCGGATAGTTAGCCCAACTATTTAAATTCCATTTTTTCATATTCAACCTGAAATATATATAGATTATAATAGAGTTTTTTAAAAGAGTTAATAAAAAATATTATTCAACAGTGACAGATTTAGCTAGGTTTCTTGGTTTATCAATGTCACGATTTTTTAATAGTGCAACATGATAGGCTAATAATTGAATTGGAATAGTTAATAATATAGGTGAAAGTAAATTATCTAGCAAAGGAACCCTGATACCGAATCTAATATTTTCATTTATTAATTCTTGTTTATGATCTGTAATAAATAAAATTTTTCCACCTCTTGCTATAACTTCTTGCATATTTGAAATGGTTTTTTCAAAATATTTGTCTTTTGGAGCGATTATTATTACAGGTAACCCCTCTTCTATTAAAGCTAATGGACCATGTTTCATTTCACCTGCTGGGTAGCCTTCAGCATGTAAATATGACAGTTCTTTAAGTTTTAAAGCACCTTCTAAAGCAATTGGAAAAGATGACCCTCTTCCTAAAAACATTGATCCTTTCGCGTTAATAAATTCTTTAGCCATGACTTGAATACTATTTTCTACTTTTAAACTTTTTTTAATTGCTTCTGGAAGTGCTTGTAAATTTTTTAAATTATCTTGAAATACCGACTCATCAATATCTTTTTTACTTTTTGCTAGCTTTAAACAAAGTATATAAAGAACTAGTAACTGACCTAAAAATGCTTTTGTTGAAGCAACTCCAATTTCTGGGCCAGCGTGAATAGGAAGAACCCAATCAGAGTTTCTTGCTATAGTGCTTTCTACCACATTTATAACAGAACAAGTTTTAACTTTATTTTTTTTACAAATATTCAGTGCTGCTGCAGTATCAGCGGTTTCTCCTGACTGAGAGACAAAAATATATAAATTATTTGGATTAAATTTTAATTTTCTATACCTAAACTCAGATGCTATGTCAGCTTCAACATCAAAACTTGTTAGTTCTTCAAACCAGTATTTGGCTACTAAACACGAGTGATAAGCAGAACCACAACCTATTAAAATAATTTTATTAATTTTCTCTGGATTAATAGGTAAATTATAAATATTTATGTCATTTTTTAAATTATCAATGTATTCATTGATACAGTTTTTAGCTGTAACAGGTTGCTCAAATATTTCTTTAGACATAAAATTTTTATAATCACCTTTTTCACTAATATTTTTGTCATCTGATAAAATATGAACTTTCTTGTTAATCTTTTTTTTATTTACATCATAAAAATCAACTTTGTCTTTAGATAAAACACATAAATCACCATCATCTAAGTAGGAAATTTTGTTAGTCATAGATTTAAGAGCGTAGGAATCTGAGCCAAGGTAATTTTCATCGTTGGAATAACCAACAGCTAAAGGACTACCTCTTCTAGCACCTATAATAATGTTTTTGTAATTTTTAAAAATAATACCTAAAGCAAAACTTCCTTTTAATTGTATTAAAGTTTTGAAAACAGATTCTAGTGGATCATCATTTTTTAAAGCTTCTGTAATTAGTAAGGTTATAACTTCAGTATCTGTCTGAGATTTAAACTTTAAACCTTTTAATATTAAATTTTTTTTCAACTCATCAGAATTTTCAATAATTCCATTATGAACTACTGAGACAATTTCAGTTGAGTGAGGATGTGCATTTATTAAATTAGGAACTCCGTGAGTTGCCCACCTTACATGCCCAATTCCAAGATTTCCATCAGAAGGTGTTTTAAATAAAATTTTTTCTAATTCCTCTACTCTACCTGAGCATTTTTTTTCGTTTATTTGATTGTTGTTCAGTGTAGCAAGGCCAGCAGAGTCATAGCCTCTATACTCTAATCTTTTTAATGAGTTTATTATATTCATTGAAACGGGTTTATTGCTTGCTATTCCTATAATTCCACACATTATTTTTTTTTCTTTCTTCTATAATTTTTAACTTCTTCTTGAGAAGCTCTTGTAATGGCTAATGAATTTTTTTTCACATTTTTTGTAATTACTGAACCAGCACCTATTATTGAATTTTTATTTATCTTTATTGGTGCAACAAGTGATGAGTTAGATCCTACAAAAACATTGTCTGATATTGAAGTTTTATATTTTTTTACCCCATCATAATTGCAAGTTATAGTCCCTGCTCCAATATTAGAATTCTTTCCTACTGTAGTATCGCCAATATAAGATAAATGATTTATTTTTGAATTAACATTAATATTAGATTTTTTTGTTTCAACAAAATTTCCAATTTTAGTGTTTGATTTTAAAATAGTTCCTTCTCTTAACCTTGCGTATGGTCCTACAACAACATTTTTTTCAATTTTGGTTCCTTCTATATGTGTAAATGACTTAATAGTACTGTTGTTTCCAATCTTAACTTTCGGGCCAATGACAACGTAAGGTTCAATAGTCACATTTTTTCCAAATGTTGTGTCAGCAGACAAAAAAATAGTCTCAGGGGCAACAAGGTTTACTCCTTTTGACAAAGCCTTGTTTCTAAGTATTTCTTGTGAAAGTCTATAAGCGTTAGCTTTATTTAATTTATTATTTGTAATCATAAAAATTTCTCTTTACATTATTAAAGCATTTGTAATAAGTCACAAAATATTTCTTTTTAATACTTTTAAAAATGACTCAAATTTACACAATTCTTTTTGATTTAGATGGCACATTGGTTGATACAGCTCCAGATCTTATGGCTGCTCATAACCATGTAATGAAAAAATTTGGCCATGAAGAAAAAGAAATGTCCGATATAAAATCATTAGCAGGAAAAGGTGCCTGGGTAATGATGCAGCGATCCTTTAAAAATGAAATACAAGATGAAAATTTAAAAAAAGAAATGACAAAAGAATTTATAGATTATTACTCAAAAAATATTGATAAAGGAAGCCAGCCAATTAAAGGGATTTTTAATTTCTTAAAGTGGGCTAAATCAAAAAATATTTCAATGGCTGTATGCACCAATAAACAAGAGAAGCTAGCAATAGATCTTTTAAAAAAACTTAACATGTATGAATACTTTGAATATACAGCAGGTTCAGATACTTTTGAATTCAATAAACCCGATCCAAGACACTTGACCAATGTAGTAGAAATTATTGGAGGTGACTTAAATAAAACAATAATGGTTGGTGATAGTGAGGTAGATGCAATGTCAGCTCACAACGCAAAACTACCTTTTGTTTTAGTTAAAGGTGGTTATACAGAAAAGTCTGAAAAAGAAATTAAACACGATAAACTTATTTCAAACTTTGTAGATTTTGAAAAAATTATAGAAAAATACTTATGATTAATTTTGCATTATTTTCAGCTCTTTCTGCTTTCTATTTTACAATGTTTTTTACACCAGGACCTAACAACGCAATGCTTACAGCTTCAGGAATGAAATTTGGTTTTGTAAGAACAGTTCCACACTTAGTAGGTATCTCTCTAGGCCACATATTTCAAATTGGCTTAACATGTTTTGGATTAGCTAATCTTTTTTTAATTTATCCTCAAATTCAATTTTATATGAAAGTTTTATGTTTTTTGTATTTACTTTATTTAGGATGGAAAATGATTGGTTCATTCAGTTCAATACAAAAGAAAACAGGTAGACCTCTTAGATTTTATGAAGCATCTCTTTTTCAGTTTATAAATCCTAAAGCATGGTCAATTGCGGTTGCAGTAGCTTCAGGTTTTTTTCCAACAGATGAGAATATTTTTATTGGAGTTGCATTTGTTACAATTACAGCAGCAATTATTAATTTACCTACATGCAGTTTATGGGCTCTATTTGGCAGTGGTTTGAGAAAGTTTATAAATAATCAAATCACAAAAAGAATAACCGAATATCTTCTCGCTGTATTGTTAGTTTTAACAGGGTTATTTATTTTAATTAAATAATCTTTGATTTTCTTATCACCCTCTAATATAAGTCTGTGCGGATGCATTTTACAAAAAAAACAGTCTTAGAAAAACGATCAAATTTTATAAAAAAACTTCAATCAAAAAAATTACTAAGATTTCCCGGTGCTTATAATCCCTTATGCGCAAAATTAATTGCAGAAATAGGTTTTGATGGTGTTTATATTTCAGGTGGTGTTATGTCTAATGATTTAGGTTTACCTGATATTGGGCTAACATCATTAGAGCAAGTTAGTTATAGAGCAAGTCAAATAACAAGAGTTACAGACTTACCTACAATAGTTGATGCTGATACTGGTTTTGATAGCTGTGCAAAAACAATTTCTACCTTTGAGGACAAAGGATTGGCTGGCTGTCATATAGAAGATCAAATTCCTGAAAAAAGATGTGGTCATTTAGATAATAAAGAACTTATTAGCAAAGAAGAAATGATAAAAAAAATAAAGCAGTCTGTTGAAGCAAGAAAAGACAAAAATTTTCTTATTATCGTAAGGACAGATGCAAATACTGTTGAGGGAATTGATAAGACCCTAGATAGAATTAAAGCTTATGAAGATGCTGGCGCAGATATGATTTTTCCAGAAGCTATGAAAAATGAAAATGAATTTGAAAAAGTTAGAAAAGTTTCTAAATGCTATCTGTTGGCTAATATGACTGAATTTGGTAAGTCTAAATTATTAGATAAATCTCAATTAGAAAATCTTGGATATAATTTAGTTATTTACCCAGTAACAACTCAAAGACTTGCAATGCAAAATGTAGAAAATGGTTTAAAATCAATATTTAAAGATGGTCATCAAAATAATATCTTAGATAAAATGCAAACAAGAAAAAGGTTGTACGAATTAGTAGAATATGAGAAATACAATACTCCAGGAAAGAAGATAACTGACTTTTCAACCGAGGGACATGAATAATGAGTGATGAAATTAAAAAAGGTCTTTTAGGAATAGTTGTAGATGAAACTACAATTTCTCACGTAGTTCCTGAATTAAGTGCATTAACTTATAGAGGTTATAAAGTTCAAGATCTTTGTGACAAATGTGATTTTGAAGAAGTGGCTTTTTTGGTTTTACATGGTGAGCTTCCTAGTAAAATACAGTTAAAAAAATTTACTAAAGAAGAGAGATCAAATAGAAGGTTGTCAAAAACTATAATTAAAAGTATTCAGCAAATGCCAAAAAATGCTCATCCTATGGATGTAATTAGAACTTGTGTAAGTTTAATGGCTTTAGAAGATAAAGACACAAAAGATAATTCCCCTAAAGCTAGCATGAGAAAAGCTTTAAAAATTTTTTCTCAAACTCCTACAGCAGTAGCAGCATACTTTAGAGCTAGAAAAGGAAAAAAAATAATATCACCTAGCAAAAGCTTATCTTTTTCTGAAAATTTTTTCAAAATGATGTTCAATAAAGTCCCTGACAAAGAAATAGTGAGAGCATTTGATATTTCATTAATACTTTATGCTGAGCATAGTTTTAATGTTTCCACTTTTACAGCTAGAACAATTACAAGTAGTTTATCTGATTTACATGGAGCCATAACTGGAGCAATAGCATCTTTAAAAGGACCACTTCATGGTGGCGCCAATGAAGCTGTAATGCATATGATGAAAGAAATAGGAAAACCAGAAAAAGCAAAAGCTTGGATAGAAAGCGCATTAAAAAAGAAAAAAGTCGTGATGGGTTTTGGTCACAGAGTTTATAGAACGGGAGATTCAAGAGTTCCAACAATGAAACACTATATGTTCAAAGTTGCAAAGCTACTAAAAAAAGAAAAATATACTAAAATGTATGAGATTTTAGAAAAAGTTATGTTAGAGAAAAAAAATATTCATCCTAATGTAGATTTTCCATGTGGACCCACATATTACATGATGGGTATTGATATTGACTTTTACACTCCGATATTTGTGATGTCTAGAATTACTGGTTGGTCTGCTCATATTATGGAGCAGCATGCATCTAATAAACTAATTAGACCCCTTTCTAAATATAAAGGTCAAGAAGTTAGAGAAGTAATGCTTTTAAACCAAAGATGATATCCTTAACAAATTTTTTATTATTACTTATCTTGGCAAGCTTCACTACATATACTTTTATGCCATGGAGAGGTATTGCTAAGGGATCTAAAAGAAAAATTGGATTACAATTTGTATTCTGGGTAGTGATATTCGGAACTATAGTATTTGGTCTTTCTTCAATAAACTTCTTGGTTTAGTACCTCATGTCAGATCAAATACAAATAGAAGGTGAAATATTCCAAAATACAATTAGAATTTTAAAGGATTTAATTTGCTTTCAAACAGTGTCTGGAAAATCAAATTTAAAATTAATTGAATATTGTGAAAAAGAGTTAAAAAAGTCAAATGCTTATTCATTTAAAACATTTAATAACTCAAAGACACAAGCTAATTTATTCTCAACAATTGAAGGTAGTACGCAAGTTAAAGATGGAGGTATAATTTTATCAGGACACACAGACGTGGTTCCAGCTCCACCAAAAGATTGGACTTCAGATCCATTTATTGCAAGAGAAGAAAATAATAAAATTTACGGTCGCGGTACTAGCGATATGAAAGGTTTCATTGCATGTACTTTAGCGATAGCACCATTGTTTGCATCAAAAAAATTGAAATCTCCTATTCATTTTTCATACACATTTGATGAGGAAACAGGATGTTTAGGGGCACCATTAGTTTTAAGTGATTTAAAAAAAAAGAATATCAATTTTTCTGCTTGTATAATTGGTGAACCAACAAATATGAAAACTATTACTGCACATAAGGGATACAATGAATATATAACTAAATTTACTGGGTTATCCGGCCATGCATCAAATCCTGAGAATGGAGTAAGCGCAATTGAATATGCTATTCAGTATAGCAATAAACTTATGGAATTAAGAAATGAATTAAAAAAAAGAGATACAAAACAAAATTCTTTTACTCCTTCTTATTCAACGCTTCAAATTGGAAAAATATCTGGAGGAATGGGTGCAAATGTAATTGCTGATAAGTGTTCCTTAGAATGGGAAGTTAGGCCAATCAATAAAGAAGATGGAGATTTCGTTACCAAAAATATAGATGATTTTACTAATAATATATTATTACCAAAATTTAAAAAAGATAATCCAAAAGGTGATATTAAAAAAGAGGTAGTTGGTGAAGTTGTTGGTTTTGATAAAGAAGAGTCATCCAATGCTGTAGACCTTATTTGTAATCTAACTGGTGATAATTCTAAAAGTGCTATGTCATTTGGAACTGAAGCAGGTTTATTTCAAAATTCAGGAATTAGCACTGTAATTTGTGGGCCAGGATCTATTGAACAAGCACATACGGTAGATGAATATATTTCCTATGATCAGCTTAAGGAATGCTTAAAAATGTTGGTCAATCTTCAAAAAAGAATTGAAAGTATATAAAACTTAATTTTATTCTTATGATTGAAGAAATTAAACAATCAACTTCTGAAAAGTTATTATTAGGCTTCTTCATTATTTTAGGAGTTATTGTTTTTTATATATTTATAATATTGCCACAAAAATGTTTATTTGTTGAAGATTATGATCCAAAAGAATTAAGTTTTAATAATCCTAAAAATATTGCCGTATTAAATGTTGAATGTGGAAACGTAATTATCAAACTTTACCCAGATATTTCACCAAAATCTGTAAAAAGATTTAAGATGTTAATTCAATCTGATAGATATAGTAATATTGCTTTTCACAGAGTAATCAAAAATGTCTTGGTTCAAGCGGGAGATTTAGAATTTGGGAAAAAAGGTAATATAAATTATACCTATATTGGATCAGGAAAATCAGGATTTGGGACTATTAAATCAGAATTTGATAAAACGTTTAAATTTGAAAAAGGTACAGTAGCCATGGTGAGATTAAATAAAAAAGATACTGAAGACAGCCAGTTTTTTATTTTACTTCAAGACTCTCCAGCTTTTAACGGCAGATATACTCCTATCGGAAAAGTTCTTTATGGTATCGAAGCTCTAAAAAAAATTAAAAACAATGATAGAAATGACTATGTGCCTCGACCAGATTATATTAATAGCTTTAAATTACTTGTAAACTAATTATCTACGTATTCCTCTTATTCTTTCAGATCTTCTTCTCAGAAGTTCTGCTGCAACTAAAATTAATGTAGAGAGAAGGATTAAACAAGTAGCAACAGCTAATATAGTTGGACTCAACTGTTCTCTAAGTCCTGTCCACATTTGAATAGGGATTGTTGTGTTATCTAATCCAGCTAAAAATAATACGATTACTACTTCATCAAATGAAGTTACAAAAGCAAATAAAGCACCAGATATAACTCCTGGTAATATTAATGGTAAAGTTATTTTCATAAAAGTGTTTACTGGATTACTTCCAAGACTTGCTGCGGCTCGAGTCACACTGTGATCAAATCCTGATAAAGTTGCAGTAACAGTTATGACAACAAATGGAGTTCCTAGAATTATATGTGCTAAAATAATTCCTGTATGGGTCGCTGCTAAACCGGTTTTAGCCATAAAGAAGAAAATTGCTACTCCAGAAATAATTAACGGAACAATCATGGGTGAAATAAGTGTCGCCATAATAATTCCTTTGTAAGGCATGTGTCTGCTACTTAATCCTAGCGCAGCAACTGTACCAAGAATAACTGCTCCTATTGTTGCAAATATTGCTATAAAAAAACTATTTTTTGCCGCCAAACCCCAAGGATTTTTTGTTCCATAAACCATATCTTCATACCATCTTAAGGAAAATGCATCTGGATCAAGCCTCTTCATTCCATCTGTTAAAACTAGAAACTCTTCTGCGTTAAAAGATAAGGGAAAAATTACAAGTAATGGTGCAATTAAAAAAAAGAAAACGCACGCACAAATAAAAAGATAAATATAATGCCAAATTCTATAGTGTGGTTCTGTGTATTTTGGTAAAGCCATATCTATCCTAATTTAATATTATCTATTCCTACTAGCTTGTTGTAAATCCAGTAAACCCCTAATACTCCTGCTAGCAGCATTAATCCCATTGCTGATGCAAAGCTCCAATCTAAACTGTATTTCATATGATATGCTATTTGGTTACTAATGAGGGTTCCAGATGCACCGCCAACTAATTCAGGTGTAATATAATAACCTATTGCAAGAATAAAAACTAAAAGAGACCCAGCTCCAATACCAGGTATTGTTAGTGGAAAATAAACTTTCCAAAAAGTGGTGAATGGAGTTCCTCCAAGAGATTTTCCAGCTCTAACTAAGCTAGGTGATATAGTTTTCATGACACTATAAAGTGGTAGTACCATGAATGGTAATAGAATTTGTGTCATCGCAATATAAGTGCCAGTTGCATTATACATCATGGTAAGCCTGTTATCATCGCCTATGAAGCCAATCCAAACTAAAAAATCATTAACAATTCCTTGCTGCTGTAACAAAATCATCCAACTCGCAGTTCTAACTAAGAGAGATGTCCAAAAAGGTAAAAGAACACATATCATTAATAAATTACTAAATTTCATCGGTAGTGTTGCTAGTAAATGAGCAATTGGATAAGCCATTAAAAAACAACAAAGTGTTACGATAAAAGCTATTTTTAAAGTTCTTACCCATAAGGTTTTATAGATTCTTCTATCTTCTGAAACTTCAACTATTTTACCTTTTTCATTCTTATACATATCAAGCCCTTTTAAATATTTTGAATAAGTATATGATGGTGCTCTTCTTTGGATAGCTCTCCAATACTCAACATCAGTCCATCTGTTATGGACTGACATAGTTTGTTCTTTATAATTGCCTTCTTCAAAGTTTTTTAACTTTCTTCCATATTTTTTTAGAATACTTTTAAAACCATTTTTTTCATAATTTAGTTGTGTAGATAATTTTCCTGCTCTCTCTTCTTCCATTAAAAGTTTATAATCTTTATAGAATGATTCAAAAACTTCCTCAGAAGGAAGATTTTTTCCATCCCATTTTTCCATTGATTTAAAAGTTTTAGGTAGCATCTTCGTGACCATTCGGTCATCAATACTTGTAAAAAGCATACTTGCTATTGGAGAAATATAAACAATTAGTAGAAAAAATAATAAAGGTGCTACAAGTAAAAAAGCTTTAAACTTATTTCTTCTCTCTACCTTTTTAAGACTTACCTCTAAAGGAATGCCATCGGTTGTTAAAATTTTTTTTGTTTCACTACTCATATAAATAAGATTTTTAAATAAAAAGGGCGGTTGTTTAATAACCGCCCTAAATATTATATTGGTCTTTAAATTTTAACTATAGACCAGACTTCATAGCTTCCCATTTTTCTCCAATTTCTGTACCGTTATCAGCCCAGAATTGTGCATCAACTAGGAAATAGTTTTTAGTATTGTTTGGATGAGTTGGCATTTGTTTCATCATATTCGTTTTACCATCTTTGTACCAAGGCTCACCTTTTTCTATAATTTTAAGAGAAGATTTTCTCCAAGGTGCGTAAGCAATATATTTTGCAGAATTAGCAAGCCCTACTGTACTTGTCATTTCAGCAACTGCTTTCATTGCATCAGCTTCGTTTGGTCCACCTTTTACAACTACTAAGTATTGATAATCTAATCCTTGAGCATCCCATACTTGTTTAAGTGGTGCGCCTTCTCCAACTTCTGCGTTAAAGAATCTACCATTCCAACCTGTTGCCATAACAACTTCACCTTGCATTAATAGTTCAGGTGGTTTTGCACCAGCTGACCAAAATACACATCCACCGTTTGGATCTTTACAAAGAGCTGCTACTTTATCCATAGCTTTTTTAATACCTTTGTCAGTTTCAAGTTGTTTATAAATTTTTGCTCCACCTTTACCTGGTTTAGTACCAGAAGCGGCTAATGCCATCTCTAAATTATGCATAGCGCCTTTATAGATACCTCTTTTTCCAGGAAATTTTTTAGTGTCAAAAAAATCTTTTATATTTTTTGGTTTTTTACTTCCAATTTTGTCGTCATTGTAAGCATAAGTCCAAGAATATAAAATATTTCCTACAGCACATTTACTAGGCATCGATGTAAAGAAATCTTTACTTGCTACAGTACCGTCTGGAGCCGCTGGAAAGTCTTTGTCAAAATCAAATTTAACAAATAAACCTTCGTCACATCCATTGATAGTATCCATTGCATATACGTCGATCATATCCCAAGTAATTGCACCGGCTTCTTTTTGTGCTTTAATCTCAGATAATCCACCTGAATAGTCTACCCATTTAATAGGTATTCCTAATTTTTTTGCTGTTGGATCACCGTAACCTAGTTTCTGACTTTCTGTGTAAGCTCCACCCCAAGATGCAACAACTACTGCATAAGATGATGAAGTGAATGAAAGAACAAAAGCTAGAGTAAGTAATAGTTTACTTAATTTTCTCATTATTTTCTCCCGTTTAAACGTTTATTAATGTTTTATTACAACAATTTAAAAAATTTAAGTCAACTACTCTTTGGGATAAAATAATGTGGATTTTTGCCTTTTTTAAGGTGAATCAATCTATGATTGATTATGTAATGGTTAAATTTTAAAAACAGTTTATTTTGAGTCTAAAGCTCTAGCGTCTTTACTGTTCCATCCAATATCAACTTCATTGCCACGTTTAAGGTCCATTCTTGAAGAGCTGTTAGGAACTTTTAATATAAAATCTTTATTCCCTAATATATTCAATCTCACTCTCGCATGATCGCCATGATAAATAATCTCTTCTATTTTTCCTTTTTGTCTATTGTCCATTTTACCTTCAGGATCTATAATTGCTCTTTCAGGCCTTAATGAAACTATAGTTTTTTCTCCTTTTGATTTTACACTAATAGGATTCGAAATAATTTCAGCACCAGATGCTAATTTAACTTTACATTTACCGTTTGATATTTCTGAAACTTCTCCACTGAAAGTATTATTTTCACCTATAAATCCTGCAACAAAAGTATTGACCGGCTCTTCGTACAATTTATCTGGACTTGATAATTGCTGAATCTTGCCATCATTAAATACTGCAATTCTACTAGACATAGTAAGTGCTTCTCCTTGGTCATGGGTTACATAAACTATTGTTACACCAATACTTTCGTGAATATGTTTAATTTCATACTGCATGCTTTCTCTTAAATTTTTATCTAAAGCACCTAATGGTTCATCCATTAAAACTAGTTGTGGATCAAATACTAAAGAACGAGCAACTGCTACTCTTTGTTGTTGTCCACCTGATAATTGATTTGGCATTCTTTGTTCAAAACCAGAAAGAGAAACCATAGATAAAGCTTTATCAACTTTCTTGTCTATTTCACTTTTTAAAAGTTTTCTAACTTTTAAAGGAAAGGCTAAATTTTCATAAACAGTTAAATGGGGAAACAAAGCATAATTTTGGAAAACCATTCCAATTCCTCTTTTGTGTGGAGGAATTTTAGAAATTGGATTTGAGTCTAAATAAATTTCTCCATTAGTTGGAGTTTCAAAACCTGCTAACATCATAAGGCATGTTGTTTTTCCAGAACCAGATGGTCCTAACATAGTAATAAATTCACCTTCATTAATATCTAAGTTTAAGTTCTTCACGACAAGTACTTTTCCATCGTAACTCTTGTCTACTTTATCAAATTTTACAAAACTTTTTGGATCCGCCATATGTATTATTTATTAATCATTTGTTAAAATTTATTTCAAGGTATTTATTCTTTTATGTGTAATTCCCTAGATAAATTGCAAAATAATTCTGAACCAGTTTCAGTTACTCTTACCGCTTCACTAGCTTCTACACCCCAATCGCCAAATTGCATAACAGCAATCATGTGGAAAGTAACGTTAGGTTGTAAGATCGTTTTATCCCCTTTTAGTATATTGAATGTTTGTTCTCCCCAATCAGGAGGATAACCGATACCTATTGAATATCCAGTTCGTGAGTCTTTTTTAATTTTATATTTATCTAAAACTCCCCAAAATTTTTGAGCTACATCATCAACTGTGTTGCCAGGTTTAGTTGCCTCAATACCAACATCTAATGCTTCGTTTGTTGCTTTCATTGTGTCTATTTTTTTTTGATTTTTTTCTCCAAGTAAAACTGTACGTGCCATAGGGCAATGATATCTTTTATAAGCACCAGCTATTTCTATAATAGTTGCTTCACCTGAAACAAATTTTTCATCAGTGTGTGTTAGATGCGCAGCAGAAGTTCCTTTTCCAGTTGGTAGTAGAGTTGCAATACTAGGGTAATCTCCACCGAATTCTTTTGTTCCATTAAATAAAGCCTTCTGGATATCAGCTACAGCATCACATTGTCTTACTCCAGGGTTGATGCATTTAAATGCTGTTTTCATTGCACTCTCAACTATACGTGCAGCTGATTGAATTAATCTAATTTCTTTATTTGATTTAACAACTCTTACCCAATTAACTAATCGTTCAGCATCTTTTAATTTTGCATTGGGTAAATTATTTTTTATTGTTTCATAACAAAAAGCAGTAAAGTAGTGACTATCCATTTCTAAACCAATATTAAGATTGTCCCATTTCTTTTTTTTAATTATTTCAGCCAAATATTGATATGGGTGTAGCGGCCAAGTGTGAATATATTTTTCATCATATTCAATAATATTTTTATCTTGCAAATATGTTTTTATATAAGCCCCTCCTCCATCTTGAGACCTTATAAAACAAATGGGCTCATCTTCATTTACATGAACTAATACACATTGTGCATAATAGAAAGACCAAGCATCATAACCAGTTAAATAATTCATATTAGCTGGGTCGTGAGAAATTAAAAGATCAATGCCTTTTTTTTGCATATCATTTTTTACTTTCTTAAGACGATTTTTGTATTCCTCTTTATCAAAAAGCATTTAATTTTCTAGAAGTTTTCCATATCCTTTTATTGGAGATTTATATCCTGTTGACCTTATTGTGTCCCAAATTAAGGTTTGATTGCTAGACAGTACTAATTTTTTTAATTTATCTTCTAACTTATTAAGTATGTTTAAAACTGGCAAAGCAGTACAAGAAATAAATAAAGCATCCACATTTTTCATTTCTAATTTCGAGGACATTTCTAAAATATAATTTGGATCAACGCTTGCAATTTCTGAGTCTAAATTTAGATTTAAACTAGCAAATGACAAGACTTCTATGTTTTTTTGAGAAAAATATTCTAAGATAGTTTTGTTTACAGCATCTGGATACGGGGTAAATAAAGCAATTTTATTTATATTCATTATTTTAAAAGCTTTAACCGCTGATGTTACTGGCGTAGTTACATAGCAGCCAGGTTTAGCTAGTAGTATTTTATCTCTTACTTTAGTCTCGCCAATTGCAATTGTTCCTGATGTACAACCATAAGCAATGGTACTAATTTTTTCATCAGGTAATATTCTGCTAGCTACTAATTCAAGATCATCTTGCATTTTTAACAAGTTTTCTTTTGTTAATGGATTTTGATTATGAATACGATTAACAAAAATATCTATAGGTAAATTCTTACAAATATTATTAAAGTCATTTTCGATAGTTTGATCCGTTGATAAGGCTATTAAACCAACTTTTGGACTTAATTCTTTTTTGAATTTAGCTTCGTAATGTTTGATGGTTACGGGCATTTATTTTTATCATACTTTAATATTATTTTAAAAATAAGGTTTGTTTCATTTTATTCAACATTCTTTTTTAACCTATAATTGTAGTTTTACGCTACTTATATAAGAATTTGACAGGATTTATATGTTATGTTATAACATAACAATGAATAATAATATAATTGTACTTAATATTATAAAAAAAAGCACTAAAGGGTTAAGTGCTTATGAAATATTAAACCGTTTTCAAAAATTTAAAAAAATTCAACCAATGGCCATATATAGAGCTTTAAAAAAACTAACTAATGATGGTTTGATACATAAAACAAATAAAAACAAAACTTTTCATCTTTGCAGCACATCAGAAACTCATGAGCACAATGCAATTCTTGCTGTATGTGATGATTGCGGTGTTACAGAGGAATTAAATACTAGACTCTTCTCAAAAATTATTAAGCAAGTTAAATCAAAAAGAAAATTTAACTTTAATAATTTTAACTTAGAAATAACAACTAACTGTAAGGAGTGTAACTAATGAAAAAAATAAGTCTTTTAACTGTAATTATATATATATTTAGCTTTGCTTTTGTTCAAGCTGCAGAAGGACATTCGCATGAACTACCAGGATTTCTACATTTTATAGAAGAGATAATTGAAGAGAATAATATTTTAAGAGGAGCAACTTTTGGGTTTATTCATACCTTAATTCCTTTAATAGGATTTTATTCTGGTTGGAGCATCAATCGATTTCTTAAAATAATCTCAAATGGAGCAATAGCAGGAATTGTTGGTATAGTTTTAGCTCATATTGTAGCAGACTTCATTGCTGCATTGGCTGATCCTGATTTACAAAGCGCAGCATTTGGTATTGTTATTGGAGGGTTTTTACCTTTATTAGCTGTTCCTTTTTTAGAAAAGTATGTAACTAAAAGTAGATACCATACTGTTGTAGGTGACCATGAAGATCTTAAAAAAGATTTAAAGAAAAAACATAGATAAATAAAATAAAAAAAAGGGCTAGAAAATTAGCCCTTTTAATAATTTAAAAATTATAAAGGAAAAAACTTATATTTTGATTTAATTAAAAAAATGTCTGCTTTTTTTAGAGGTTGCTAAATTTTAAGTAATTATTTCTGCGAATCTATTTTCTATTAAATTCAATTTAAGATTGTTTTGTTTAATAAAATCATTGATTGCTTTTTCGACTTCAGGAATATAACTTTCACTACCATAATCATCGCATAGAATTACTTTTTTTTTATCTTTCATGTGTTCGTAGAGATTAGTCAGATCGTTGCATACGGTTTGATAGCTATGACCTCCATCAAGAAAAACGAAATCAATATTATTTAGATTTATTTCTTTTAATACAGAATTTGTGTCCCCTGCTATTAATTTGATATTTTTATCATATTTTCTTAAAAATTTTTGAATGCTTTTAATAGAATTTAAATTTTCTCTTAAAATTAGGTTATAATAAATATTTTTTAATGGATTTGAAAATTTTTGATTGAGTAAAAACTTGGGCGCTATTTCATCTATTGAGTTGATCTTATCTCCACCAAATAAATCTATACCAGTATATGAAAAGTTATTTCCGTTTATTTTGTATAATAAATCGCAAGTGTTTCTTGCAGTTACACCGCAGAAAACACCGATCTCTAAAAAATTTTTAGGTTTATGAAAAATAATTCTTTCAAGATAAATATTTCCCCATTTACCTTTAAGACCAGTTTTTCTCCAATAAGATTTGTAGTTAAATTTCAAAAATTAAGCAAAAACTTCGCCCCATGTTCCTTTAGTTGAAGCTTTAGAGTATTCGGTAGCTCTTCCTTCAAAAAAGTTCATGTGTTCAACACCATTCAGCATATTGTCTAACCATGTTAAAGGATTTTTTTTAACATCATAAATGGGATCAAGACCTAGTTGTTCAAGTCTTCTGTTTCCTATGAAACGAATGTACTGTTTAATTTCATTTGCAGTTAGACCTTCTAATGGACCCATTTGAAAAGCTAAATCTATAAAAGCATCTTCATGTGTTACAATAGTTTTACACGCGTCAACTATTTCTTTTTTAAGTTTATCATTCCAAATTTGTGGTTCTTCTTTGATAAAATCTTTAAACAATCTAATCATAGAATTACAATGCAATGTTTCATCTCTAACTGACCAAGTAACTATTTGGCCCATACCTTTCATTTTATTATGTCTTGGAAAGTTTAATAAGATTGCAAAACTTGCAAATAATTGAAGTCCTTCTGTAAAAGCAGAAAAAACTGCCATTGTCATAGCAATATTATGTTTTGATTTAACATCAAAGCCTTGCATATAGTCATACTTATCTTTCATTTCTTTATATTTCATGAAAGCAGAGTACTCCGTTTCAGGCATACCGATTGTATCTAATAAGTGTGAATAAGCAGCAATATGAACTGTTTCCATAGAAGCAAACGCTGTCATCATCATTAGAACTTCTGTTGGTTTAAAAACTGTTGTGTAATGTCTTAAGTAACAATTATTTACCTCGACATCAGCTTGAGTAAAAAATCTAAATATATGAGTTAAAAGATTTTTTTCAGCAGGTGTGATATTTTTTTGCCAGTCTCTAACATCATCTCCTAGTGGAACTTCTTCTGGTAACCAGTGTATTCTTTGTTGAGTTAACCACGCATCATAACACCATGGATACCTAAAGGGTTTGTAAACTGGGTTCTCTACTAATAATCCCATTTTTTTGGGTTGAATTATTTCTGATTTAGTTTTTTCTGCTACTGACATGATAAACACTCCTCATAGTTGTTATCTTTGTTATTTGATTCATTATCTTTTGAATAAACATTTTTTGTCACATCTGTTGATGAGCCAGCTGTAACATTTTCAGCTCTTTGAATAGATTTTGATCTGCAATAATAAAGGCTTTTTAAACCTTTTTTCCAAGCTTGAAAATGAATGTTGTGAAGTTCTTTTTTGTGTATATCCGCAGGCACAAAAACATTTATTGATTGTGCTTGAGAGATGTGTGGCGTTCTATCTGCACCTAATTCAACGATCCATCTTTGGTCAATTTCAAAAGCTGTTTTAAATGTATCTTTCTCATCTGCAGTTAAAAAGTCTAAATGAGAAACGGAACCTTGATTAGTTGTAATGCTAGACCAAACTTCGTCTGTATCTTTTTTATATTTTTGAAGAATCTTTTTAAGATATTTATTTCTTACATTAAATGATCCTGATAGAGTTTTATGTGTAAAGCTATTAGCAGCGATTGGTTCTATTCCTGGTGATGATCCACCGCAAATAATAGAAATTGAAGCAGTTGGAGCTATTGCTGTTTTATTAGAAAATCTTTCTTTAATTCCATATTCAGCAGCATCAGGGCACGCGCCTCTTTCTTCTGCTAAGGAAACGGAAGCTGCATCAACTTTTTCTTGAATATTTTTAAAAACTTTTTTATTCCAAACTTTGCTCATTACTGAGCCAAAAGGAATATTTTTCTGTTGAAAGTAAGAATGTAGACCCATAACTCCTAAGCCGACACTTCTTTCTCTCATTGCGGAATATTTTGCATTAGCAAACTCATCTGGAGCTCTATTAATGAAATCGGTCATCACATTATCTAAAAATCTCATTACATCTTCAACAAATTGTTCGTTATCTTTCCACTCATCGTATGTATCTAAATTTAATGAAGATAAACAACAAACAGCTGTTCTTTCTTTACCGTCATTATCTATACCAGTAGGCAAGGTTATTTCGCTACATAAATTTGACGTTTTAACTTTTAAACCGGCAAGTTTATGGTGTTGAGGAATTTGTCTGTTAACTGTATCAATGTAAATAACATAAGGTTCTCCTGTTTCAACTCTTGCAGTTAAAAGTCTAATCCACAAATTTCTTGCTGGGATAGTTGACTGAACAGAGCCGTCATTAGGACTTCTAAGTGCCCACTGTCCATCAGTTTCAACAGCTCTCATAAAATCGTCTGAAACAAGAACGCCATGGTGCAAATTTAATGATCTTCTATTAACGTCACCACCAGTTGGTCTACGCATTTCGATAAACTCTTCAATTTCAGGATGGTCAATTTGTAAATAACAAGCAGCAGATCCCCTTCTTAGAGAGCCTTGACTTATTGCCAATGTTAGAGAGTCCATAACTTTAATAAAAGGAATAATCCCCGAAGTTTTTCCAACTTTACCAATTTTCTCACCTATAGATCTAAGATTACCCCAATAACTTCCTATACCACCGCCTCTTGCAGCTAACCAAACATTCTCTTCCCATAAATCTGTAATACCTTTAAGGCTGTCGTTTGCTTCGTTTAAAAAACAAGAAATCGGTAATCCTCTTTCTGTTCCCCCGTTAGATAAAACCGGTGTAGCTGGCATAAACCATAAATTACTTATGTAGTTATAAATTCTTTGGGCATGTAAATTGTCATCAGCATAAACACTGGCCACTCTCGCAAATAAATCTTGAAAACTTTCGTTCTGTCCTAAATATCTATCTTTGAGTGTTGCTTTGCCGAAATCTGTTAAATTAGCGTCTCTTGATCGATCAATTTTAATAGTGATACCTTGCTCATTTTGAAAAAGTTCAGTTTCTCCTGATAAAGAAAATAAATCTGGTTTTTTAGGACCGTTATTGTTTTTTAGTTCATTTTGGTTTTTTTCGCTTATACTGTCGACAGCTTTCTCTATTGCCAATGATACGTTTTTGTTCATATTTTCCTTAATTTGTTCGATTTATTAACAAAACAACTATATGTTGTGTTACAGCTACATTGATATACCATATAACTTCTAAATCAATAGAACATTATATGAACATTAAATTAATTTTGCAAGTGGAAAGTTTTGTTAATAAACATTTAATAACAAAAACCTTATACTTTAGTATCTATAGCAAATGAAAATCAATCCAAACGGTTTTAGAGAGTATGACGCTAGATGGCTTTATAAAAAAGACATCGATTTAGAGGGAATCACTGACTTAGGCAAAGGCCTAGGGACTCAAGTAGTTCAACATACAAAAAAAACAAATCCAAGAATAATAGTTGGTCATGATTATCGCTCTTACAGTGAGGATATTAAAAAAGCATTAATAAATGGTTTGATCTCAACTGGATGCAACATCGAAGATATAGGTTTGTCATTATCCCCAACAGTTTATTTTGCTCAATTCAATTTAAAGTCAGATGCAATAGCAATGGTAACAGCTAGTCATAATGAGAATGGTTGGACCGGGGTAAAGATGGGTATCAAAAAAGGACTAACACACGCTCCTGAGGAAATGAGTGAATTAAAAGATATAACGCTTAATAAAAAATTTATCGAAGGAAAAGGTTCAAATAAAATTGTAGATAATTTCAAAAAAATTTACTCTAATGATTTAATAAATAAAAATAAAATTAATAAAAAAATTAAAGTAGTAGTTGCTTGTGGGAACGGAACAGCTGGAGTTTTTGCTCCAGAAATTTTAAGAAGCATAGGTTGTGACGTTATAGAATTAGATTGTAAACTAGATTGGACCTTTCCAAAGTACAATCCAAATCCTGAAGATCTTGAAATGCTTCATGCTATAACTAAAGCTGTAAAAGATAATAATGCAGATATTGGTTTTGGTTTTGATGGTGATGGAGATAGATGTGGAGTTATAGATGATAAAGGAAATGAAATTTATTCAGATAAAATTGGTTTATTAATTGCAAGACATTTATCAAATAAACATAAGAATTCTAAATTTGTGGTAGATGTAAAATCAACAGGCCTTTACTTAAAAGATAAAGTTCTTTTAGAAAATCAATGTAAAACAATATACTGGAAAACAGGACATTCACATATTAAAAGAAAAGTGAATTTAGAAAAAGCATTAGCTGGATTTGAAAAAAGCGGTCACTTCTTCTTCAATCACCCATTGGGCTACGGTTATGATGATGGTATTAATTCTGCTATTCAAGTTTGTCATCTACTAGATGATCAAAATAAAAAAATGAGCGAAATTATGAATAAATTACCTAAAACCTATCAAACACCAACAATGGCACCATTCTGTAAAGATGAAGAAAAATATAAGGTGGTTGACGATATGGTGAAAAAAATACAAAAACTAAAAACAGAAAATTTTAAAATTGAAAATCAATTGATATCTCAAGTATTAACTGTGAACGGTATTAGGTTTTCTTTAGAAGACGGTTCGTGGGGGTTGATAAGAGCATCTTCAAATAAACCCTCTTTAGTTGTTGTAACGGAAAGCCCGACCTCTGATACTATTAAGAAAAGTATATTTAATTTTATAGATGACTTGCTTCAAAAAACAGGAAAAATCGGTGAGTACGATCAAAAAATCTAAAGATTAAAGTATTCGTACAAAAACTTAGTTCCAATAATAATCAAAAATAACCCAAAATATTTAGTCATCTTCTTCTTATTTATTCTATGACTGGCTTTTGCTCCAAGTCTAGCCATAAATGTTGTTATAGGAAAAAAAATAAGAAATGCTGGTATATTTAAAAAACCAATGCTCATAGGTAAATTAGCATTTAAATAACTACCTGAAATAAGAAATCCAATTGCACCAAACAAAGCTATAATAAAACCTATTGCAGCTGCGCTTCCTATTGCTTTGTTTATCGGATAGCCAAAAAACTTCAGGATAGGCACATTCATTACTGCTCCACCTATACCCATTGGTGCTGAAACAAATCCAGTAATGATTCCAGATAAAATTTTTGCTGGTAGCCCCATCTTAATTGATAAATCTGATTCTTTTTCCTTGAGAAACAATAGATAAAAAGCAAGAATGTAAACGACTATTGTAAAGAAAAGTATTAAAGGTTTTGTCTTTAAACCGGCAGCTAAAATAGTTCCCAATATTACTCCAATTACAACAAATAAGCCGTAACCTTTAACAATGCTAAAATCTACTGCTTTATGCTGATGATGTGTTAAAACTGAAACTATTGATGTTGGTATAATTATGCCAAATGATGTTCCAACAGCTAAGTGCATTAAGTAGGTCGGCTCAATTCCTGATGAACCGAAAATATAAAATAAAATCGGCACAGTAATTAATCCTCCTCCAATACCAAATAAACCTGCCGCAAACCCAGCTGGTATCGCTGCAGCAATCATTATAAAAATTAAATAAATAGTTTCTGATTGTGAAAGAATATCCAATATTATCTTTCTAGCGAAATTGGGTTGGTCTTTTTAACTTGATCCATAATATGATTAACCTTTTGAAGATCTGCATCTCTTATGCACATATTCTTAGAAAGGTACTGTTTCCATGTTCTAGATCCATTTTGTCCGTGAAATAATCCAACAGTGTGCCTCATAATATGATTTAATTGTACTCCTTTAGAAGTCTGCTCTTGAATATAAGGAATTAAATTCTCCATGACTTCAGATCTAGTAGGAATATTTTTATTATTAAAAACTTCTTTTTCTATATCTGCTAAAAAATAAGGAGAGTGGTAAATAGCTCTTCCAATCATTACTCCATCAACTTCTTTCAAATGTTCTTTAATATCTTGTGTGGTTTTAATTCCTCCGTTAATAATTATCTCATCATCTTTAAAATATTCTTTTAATTTATAAACAAAATCATACTTCAAAGGAGGTATATTTAAATTTTCTTTAGGACTTAATTTTTTTAATAATGCTTTTCTAGCATGAATAATAAATTTTTTAGATCCAGCGTCTTTTGTTGTTTGAACAAATTTTCTTAAAAATTCTAGATCCTCAACATCATTATAACCAATTCTTGTTTTTATAGTTATTGGTAGCTTTGTAGATTTAGACATTGCTTCGATACATTCACCAACTAATTCTGGTTCTTGCATTAAACATGCACCAAATTTATTTTTTTGAACTTTTTTACTAGGGCAACCTAGATTCAAATTAATTTCTTTATATCCATAATCTTCAGAGATTTTGCAAGCCTCAGCTAGTTCTTTAGCGTTTGATCCTCCAATTTGTAAAGTAACTGGATTAGATATTTTTTTAAAAGATAAAAGTTTATTTCTATCACCTCTAATAATTGCATTAGCCACAATCATTTCAGTATAGAAATGTACATTTTTACTTATTAGGCTTAAAAAATATATTTCATGCTTGTCAGTGCAATCCATCATAGGTGCAACTGAGACCGTCTTAATCATAAATTATTCTGATTTAGGTTCTTCTTCAGCTGGAGCCACTTCTTGGACTGGAGCTTCATCACTTAACTCAAGCGGTTCTTCTTCTGTTGCTAAATTTTCCTCTTTAATTTCAGGTTGTTCAGCTTTTAACTCGGATAAAGCTTCATCTGCTAAACTAGGTTTTTTTACCTCTGGGATTCTTCTTGTTCTTTTAGATGGAAGAATAGCTACACCACTTTTTGATATTTGCCCTTTGTATAAATTTTCAAACTCATCATTAGTTTCTTCATCAATGTCTTCTTGCTGTTCAATTTCATCAGGTTCTTTTCTAAGTCGTTTGATGGCACTTTGTTCAAGTTCCTCTATTGGAATTTTTCCATCACCAATTTCTCGTAAAGATATAATAGTTCTTTTGTCGTTATCTTCTTCAACTAACATTGGAGAGCCAGCATTTAATTGAACCGTTCTTTCTTTAGCTAATAAAACTAAGTCGTATTGATTATCAACTTTTTCTAAACAGTCTTCTACGGTAATTCTTGCCATGATGATGATTACTTATTCAATTAACGATAATAAATCAAGCTTAATTTGAGATCTTTACAGGTTCAATAGTCTTTCTAAAAACAATTAATAAAACCAAAGATAAAATTATATAAGTTAAACCTACGAGAGCTATGTTTTCAATGGAAAAACCATTATCTATTAAAAGTCCAAATACCGCTGTTCCAAATGCTGTAGAAAAAACCATAAAGGCAGTTGTTAAAGCCTTGATGCTGCCAATATATTTGACCCCATAAATTTCTGCCCATGTGGATGATCCTAAGATATTAGCAAGTCCATTTGATACGCCAATTAAACCTAGGAAGATATAAGCAAAAAATTCATGATTAAATTTAAACAAAATAAACATAGCTATTAATAAAGGTACATTCATAAACAAGATTAGTTTTCGTCCTGTAAACTTATCAACTAAAATACCTGATACAAAAAGAGTAATAATTGATGTAATTGAATAAACCATAAAGGCTTTTGGAATTGTATAAACTGACCACATTTTTGACTGAGAAATAAATGATTGATAAACAAATATACCAGTGGCCATCCAAGGCATAGCTAGCATATTTAATGATACAATATAAAATCGAAAGTCTTTTACAACATCTCTTCTTCTCCAACTTTTTATTTTGACTTTTTTAAGTTTAGGATTATTATCTTTTTCTCTTGAATTTAAGTTAATAGACTTAATAGTATTCAATATAACAAATGGTAAAAATAAAATAACTAATATTGCTATTCCCTGCCAAACGGTTCTCCATGAATAGATAAGAAAAAAATAAGTTATTAGCACGGGTAAAATAAATTCTGCAGTAGATAAGCCAAACCAAATAGTACTAAGGGCTTTACCTCTTGATTTCACAAAGAATCTTGAAATTGTTGTTGTTGAAGCATGACTCATTAAGCCTTGACCTGATAATCGCATCAAAAATATAGCTATTGCTAAAAAATATATACTATTAATAAAAGAAAAAAATAATGAAGATAAAAATAACAAGATGACTACAAAAAGAGAATAATTTAAAATTCTATAATCATCTATTTTTTTTCCAATCCAAATAAGCAATAAACTTGAACAAATAGTTGCAGATGCATAAATACTACCAAATTGACCATGTGAAATACCTAATTCGTTTCTTATTGGTGCGTTAAACAATCCCAAGAAAAAGCTCTGTCCAAAACTTGAAAAAAATGTAAATATAAATCCAAATATAATTACTTTTTTATTTAACGAGAGGTTAATCATTTATGAGTTGTAAGGTTTCTTTCATAGGTTTAGGTGTTATGGGTTATCCTATGGCTGGTTATATATCAAAAGCTGGACACGATGTAACTGTTTATAATCGAACAAAAGCTAAAGCTGAAAAATGGGCTAATGAACATAAAGGCAATGTTGCGGAAACCCCCATGGATGCAGCAAAAGATTGCGACTTTGTATTTACGTGTGTTGGCAATGATAAAGATTTAGAAGAGGTAGTTATTGGTAAACAAGGAATTTACAATACAATTAAAAAGAATGCAGTTCATATCGATAATACCACTGCTTCAGCTGAAGTAGCAAAAAAACTTTACTCTTCTGCAAAGGCTCATGGTTGGGGTTTCTTAGACGCTCCAATATCTGGTGGTCAAGCTGGAGCTGAAGGTGGAGCACTTACTGTAATGGTTGGTGGTGATCAAAGTGACTTTGAAAAAGCTGAACCAATAATCAATTGTTATAGTAAAAAAATAAAACTTATGGGGCCAGCTGGTAATGGACAATTAACAAAAATGGTTAATCAAATTTGTATCGCAGGACTTGTTCAAGGTTTATCAGAAGGAATTAATTTTGGAATGAAGGCGGGTCTAGATATGCATGATGTTATTGAAGTTATTTCGAAAGGTGCTGCACAATCTTGGCAAATGGAAAACAGACATAAAACAATGATTGAAGATAAATTTGATTATGGTTTTGCTGTTGACTGGATGAGAAAAGATTTAAAAATTGCAATGGATGAAGCTAAAAAAAATAACTCTCCCCTGCCCATAACAAAAATTATAGATGAGTATTATGCCGAAGTACAAAAGATGGGCGGTCAAAGATGGGATACATCAAGTTTGATTAAAAGATTTAGAAAATAAAGTATGCACCCAGCATACTATGAAAATTTAGAAGAAATTCAAAAAAAGCTATGGTCCATGTTGGATGATGCAGTAGTTAATAGAAATTCACCTTTTAGGATACCAGTTTTTATTTGTGCTGATCAAAATGATATTGATGGAAGAATAGTAGTTATAAGAAAGTCAGACCAAAACAATAATATATTGCAGTTTCATACTGATCTTAGATCTCAAAAAGTAAATATCCTAAAAAAAAATAAAAATGCTTCTTTAATTTTTTACGACAAAGAAGAAAAAATCCAATTACGAATTAAAGTTGTCTGTGAAATTAATAATCAAAATTTAATAGCTGATGAATCTTGGAAAAAAACACAGCACATCAGTAGACGATGTTATCTTACAGACAATGCGCCTGGATCTTTATCAGAGAGACCAACATCAGGTATGATTTCAAAATTAGAAGATTTTGATTATACAATGGAGCAAAGTGAGAAAGGTTATGAAAATTTTACTGTTATCAAGTGTGAAATAAAATCTATTGAGTGGTTATACTTAGCTGCTAAAGGGCATCGTAGAGCTATATTTAATTTAATAAACAATAAAAAAAATTGGCTAGTTCCTTAATTCCAATTAGAAGCCCATTTAGATAATTCTTTTGCTAGAACATGATTGCCTAAAATAGTTAAGTGACCATCTACTGGAAAATGTGATTTTTTTATATTGCTTAGTGGATTTAAGTTTGGAGCAAAACAGTCAATTTTATTTTTTTTACAAACATTAATTATCTTGTTAACAAAAGTAAAATTATAAGTATTTAAGCGAGTAGAAACTATCTCTGCTCTTTGTGGGATAATAAATATTTTCAATTTTGATTTATAATTTGGTTTTAAATCGATTAAAAATTTATCAAAATAATTGATTGCGTTGTTCCATCCGCTAGGAAGATTTTGTGATAAATAACCAGAGTAAGGAGCTCTTAACAAATATGTTTGAAGATAAATTTTATCATTCGACATCAGCTTGTGTGAAATAAAGCGTGTGGTAGCAGTTAAAATCAAATAATTTTTAATTTTTTTAAATAGTTCCATTTTATTCTTCTTAACCTCTAGGGTCTTTTTGTCATCATTGCTATTTTTTAGGCTATTTTTGTAAGAACCGTCTACTAAATTAAAAAAGTCATTAGGTGTTAAACCGTAAACAAAATAATCATAATTTTTATGATTTATATTTTTAATTTTATTAAAGACATTATGAAGTTGTTCTGATGGTGTTCCATAATTGTGTATATCGAACGAATTTTCTAAAATATTATTAAACGCATAATAATTATAGTTATCTTCAATTGGAACCATGGCACCAAAAGTAAAACTATCACCAACAAAAGCAATTTTTTTTAAATTTAAATTTTTAGTGTTTAAGTCTCTTCTTCCGTGTGAATTAATCCTATAAGAAACAAAATTTTTTTGCTCCCAATGTTTGACTATAATTTCACAATCAGGTGAGTAGAAACTAAAGTCTTTTTTATTATTATAAATTCTTTCACAAGTACTCTTTTTAACTATATTTCTATAATCAAGAATAAAATTAAAGAATAATTCAATAGCCAAAAGAATAAAAAAAATATTTATCAAGATAATTAAATTTTTTACTTTAAACATTATAAAAATAATTGATTAATTTTGTAAATTTTTTGTAACTTTTTCTTTTGACGTTCCAAAATTAACCTCATCAAAATAGACAACCATATTTGGATAAGGTTTATCTCCATGTTCCCTTTTCCATCCACTAACAAACGTTTGATAAATACCAAAATTTAATTCAACACCTGCTTTAGTATATGGCGTAATATTTTTTATATTCTCAGCATTCATTATTAATTTATCATTA
>Ga0209631_10000629_pt1 | contig 48230 bp, 49 predicted proteins | sample COG_08_FD_184752 | JGI IMG/M metagenome (GOLD analysis project Ga0209631, IMG submission 184752) | Pelagic Microbial community sample from North Sea - COGITO 998_met_08 (SPAdes) (version 2) | ecosystem: Environmental > Aquatic > Marine > Neritic zone/Coastal water | place: Helgoland, sampling... | reverse complement strand
AGGATTTGATTCATCATCATAATAAATAATTTCAAATTTATATGATTTTCCACCAACATTTACTCCGCCCATTTTGTTAATTCTCTCAACAGCCATATTATAACCGTTTTGAGTATGAACACCATTTGAAGAGTATTTTCCTGTAAGAGATATCGCAGAACCTAACACTATGTACTCACCTTCAACTTTTGCAAAAGAAGAAGAGAAAGAAACAAGTGCTAATGTTATAGCTGAAATAGATGTAATAAATAGTTTTGTTAATTTATTCATTATTTCCCCTTTGTTTAATTAATTAATTAATAAATAATTAAAACAAGAAATTAAGATAATAACAACAGTAAGAATTAATTAAAATTTTGTGTCGCGGCTACGTATATGGCGATTATTAGAAGTACACACGCTGAGATTGTGTTAAGAATTTTTGGTTTTCTTCTTAACCACACAGATATCTTCTCAGCGGCAATGCCATAAACCATAAGTGTTAAAAAATCTAAACTCACATAAGTAATCATTAATATTAAAAACTGAAAAATAATGTTGCCACCATAATCAATAAAAGATGAAAAAATTGTACCAAAAAAAATAATTGCTTTCGGGCTTAAACCAGCAACCATGAAACCATCTTTATAAAAAGAAAATGTAGTCTTTGAAATTTGATGTTTTGAATTTATTGAACTTATTTTTGCAGTGTAAGTATCATAAGCAAGATAAACTATATAAAATATACCAGCCCATTTTAGATAATTGAGTATTTCAGGATTATCACTTAAAAATGATCCTATTATAAAAACAACCAATATTCCTTGGCAAATATTAGCAGATATATCTCCAAAAGCTGTCCATACTGAACGTTTTAATCCATAGTTAAGTGTATGAGAAACTATTACTACTCTAGGAAGTCCTGGTGTAATAAATAAAAAAAGAATAATTTGTAAAAAAATAAAGAAATCAACTGGAACCATTTTTTAAATATATAGAATTCAATGAAGAAAAAAAGTTTTTTTCCACAAACCAAAGTTAAAAACCCAGAACCAAAAAAAAAAGATGATAATTGGATTATTTGGGCCGCATGGGCTGATCGTATTACTTTTGAAGAAATTAAGGAAAAAACAGGAAAAAACGAGTCTGAAGTAATTAAAGTAATGAGAAAAAGTTTAAAATCTTCTTCATTTAGATTGTGGAGAAAAAGAGTTCATAATACTAGTATAAAACATCGTAAAAAATTTAAATTACAAAGAAAAAAAATGAGAGAAAAAATCAGAATTACTGATATATAGATAATTATGAAAAAAGTAACAATGTATTCAGGAGATCCTTGTCCTTATTGCAATGCTGCAAAAGCTTTACTTAAAACTAAGAATGTAGAAATTGAAGAGTTTGATATCTGGAAAGACCCTGCTAAGGCAAAAGAAATGTTACAAAGAACTAATGGTGCTAGAACAATTCCTCAAATTTTTATCGGTGATCACTATGTAGGTGGTAATGATCAACTTCAAGTAGCCAATCGAAACGGTGAGTTAGATAAGCTTTTAACTTAAATCTTTGTAAAAAGGCATTCCATCACCAGCTCCAAGCTTTGTAGTTGATAAACCTGCAACCTTATTTGCTAATTCTAAACATTCTCTTATTTTTTTTCCCTGAAATAAACTAAAAGCAAAACCACCATTAAATGCATCTCCAGCACCTGTGGTGTCTATTGCATTAACTGGATTTGCTTTAAGATATATTTCATCTTTACTATCTGAATAAAATAACCCTTTTTCTCCAAGAGTTATAATTATTTTTTTAACTCCTAATTTTAATAATTTATCAGATGCTATTTTAGCATCTTTTTCATTATTAATTTTGATACCAGAGTAAAATTCGGCTTCGGTCTCGTTTGGAGTAAAATAATCAATATAATTAAAAAATTCTTTTGAAAAAGTTGAAGCCGGGGCAGGATTTAAAATTGTTATAACGCCATTATCTTTTGCAAATTTCAAACAATCCAACGTAGTTTCTTTTGGTATTTCTAGTTGAGTTAAAAAAATTTTAGAATTTTTTATTATGTTAAGATCTATTTCATCAGTTCTTAATGTTGAGGGGGCGCCTACGATAACATTGATTGCATTTTTACCTGTATTCTTATCAACTAAAATTCCAGCTACGCCTGTTTGATGTTTATCTGATATAGTTATGTTTGAAGTATCAATATCATCTTTTTTAAGTTTATTTATTGCAAGTTTTCCGTAATCATCTTTACCTAATTTAGAAATAAAATTTACTTTTCCACCTAATCTTGAGATTGCTATTGCTTGATTGCACCCTTTTCCTCCTGGTCCAATATTATAACTATCTCCTAGTATTGTTTCTCCAATATTAGGAATTTTATTACCTGAAAAACTTATATCCGCTACAAAGATTCCAAGGACTGAAATATAACTCATTAACCAAGACTAGTCAGGAAAGGAAAGGTTGTCAAAATATAATAGCTAATTACTTGAATTTGATTAGTCGTTATTAAAACACCTGTAATTAATAAAATAACACCACCCGTTTTAGTTACTCTATTATAGTATTTTCCAAAACCTTTTTTTGAAACTAAAAATTTATTCATAAAATAACCAGAGGCAATAAAAGGAATTGCTAATCCTAAAGAATAAAAAGAAAGTAAAAGTATTCCTTTGCTAACTGAAGCTTCTGTTGCTGATAAGGCTAAAATAGATCCTAACACCGGGCCAATGCAAGGGGTCCAGCCAAAAGCAAATGCTGCTCCTACTAAAAAAGGGAATGCGTAATTATCTTTGTAGTTCTTAGTTTGAATTCTTTTTTCTTGATTTAAAAATTGAAAATTAAATAAACCCAACATTTGAAGTGAAAATAAAATAATTATAATTCCTGCTACAATTCTTAATTCATTAGAAAAAAATAACAAAATATTCCCAACCGTTGAGACAGTAATGCCTAATGCTATAAAAACTAAAGAGAATCCTAATGAAAAAAGAATAGTTTTAATTAAAACAATTTTTTTATCTCTTTCAATTTCATTTAAATTTTTTCCAGTAATATAAGAAATATACCCAGGTATAATTGGTAATACACATGGAGTTAAAAAACTAATAAATCCAGCACCAAATGCAAAAGCTAACTTAATGATCATTCTCTCTTTATATTTGCCTTTGTTACCTACCGCAATTAGAATATTAACTCATGATATTTAAATATATTGGTTTTCTATTCACTCTTTTATGGTCTTATACCTTTATTAAGTCACAGGGTACTTTTAAAAAAGGATCTGGGATTTTAATAACTTTATTTGTATCAAATATTTCTTGGTTTACATTTTTAGGTGCTTGCTACTATGGTTTCAAAAATTTTTCTACATATCAAGTATTATTAGGAATAGTGTTTAGCGTTATCTTAGTTCATTTAGCTTTTGCGAGATTGAGTGTTTATATAAATTCAAAATTTAGTGATAAAAACAAGCTTATTAAAATTAAAACTATAACTGAATATTTAATCATAATTCTTATCGTGTATTACATTTTCTTTTAATTAGTTGGAATTGTAGTTAGTACATTAAAATTTCTATCAGTTATTATCATTTCTCCTGATCCTGGAACAGCATTAGTGATTGCTGTTATAATACTGTAATGTGTAACCAAAATTAAGTTCTTTCCTTTTCCGTCCCAATTTTTAACAAAATTTTTTATTTTCTTTAATTGTCTTGGCTCATTTTGATTGTATGGAGATTGGAAAGTAGAATTCAATGCAGAAAATTCTTTAAATTTTTTAAAAGCATATTTGGCTGTGTCTTTACACCTACACCATTGACTGGATAAAACTTGATCAATTAAAACTTCATTTTTTTTAAACAATTCCCCAATTTTTTTTGATTGATTGATGCCTGTTTGATTTAAATTTCTTTGCGTTTTGCAGTCATTTATTTTAAAACCATCTGGATCACCTCCACCAGGAGCTAAAGCATGTCTAATTAAAATAATCTTATTACCCTTTTTAAGAGGCTCCCAATTCCCTTCTGATGATTGTGTAATGTTACAAATTAATGAAAAAATAATTATGAAGAATACGTGGGGAACAATTTTTTTAATCATGGTGGATGAAAAGAAAGTTTAACAAATTTATGTTGCCTTGGTCTAGAGGTCATGGCAAAAAAACAATAAACCTCTGGCAAGTTGTATTCAAAACACTTTTAAAGTGAGTGTATAACTTTTCAACTCTTAGGTTTAAAGACTAAACACACGCCATTGTTGCAATATCTTTTTCCTGTAGGCCTGGGCCCATCATCAAAAATATGCCCATGATGACCTCCACATTTTTTACAGTGATACTCTGTTCTTGGATAACCTGTGTGCATATCGGTTTTTTCTTCAAACACATTTTGTATTGATTTAAAAAAAGAAGGCCAACCAGAACCACTTTCATATTTTGTGTTTGAATCAAATAATTTCGTTCCACACCCAACGCAATGATATGAGCCTTTTCGTTTTTCGTTATTTAAAGAACTTGAACCAGGTGACTCAGTTCCTTCTTGTTTTAAAATATAATTTTGCTCTGGGGTTAAATTTGGATCCCAATCTTTATTGTTCATCTTTTACTTTATTATCAACACCGTAAGGTCTAAAACTTCCTTTGTTGCCTATTTGTACAGCTTTAGCAGGTATACCAACCATTGTAGCATTTTCAGGAACATCATTAACTACAACAGCATTAGCTGCAATTCTTGATCCATTTCCAACTTTAACTGGTCCAATAATTTGAGCTCCAGATCCTATCACTACATCGTCTCCGATCGTAGGGTGCCTTTTTTCATTTCTCTGACTATCGCTATCAACACTAGGTGAAATTCCACCAAGTGTAACAGCATGATAAATTGTTACATTTTTTCCAATTTCAGATGTCTCCCCAATAACAACTCCCATACCATGATCTATAAAAAGGTTTTTTTCAATCTTTGCTCCAGGATGAATTTCAATACCTGTAAAAAATCTAGTAGTTTGTGAAATAATACGAGCTATTAAATCAAATCCAGCTATATAAAAAAAATTTGCAATCTTGTGGGAAAAAACTGCTTTTACCCCTGGATAAGTGAGAATAATACTCAAAATTGACTTAGCTGCAGGATCACGTGATTTAATAGATTTTAAATATTCATTCATACAATATGTATATAATGACTACTTGCTAAATTTAAAGAACTATCTATAAAACATTTAATGAGTAACCCATTTCATTTAGCGCTTCCGGCTGGAGATATTGATAGTACACTAAAATTTTATACAGAAATTCTTGGGTGTAAAACTGGCAATAAAGAAAAAGGGAAATGGGTAGATATAGACTTTTGGGGGAATGAGTTAACTTTACATCAAACTGAAATGAAACTTCCAAGAGAAAGACATGATGTGGATATGGGAAATGTTCCAATTCCTCATTTTGGAGTACACTTAGATAAAGACATTTTTAATCAAATTAAATCTAATTTAAAATCAAATAATATTAACTTCATAGATAAGCCATATACAAGATTTGAAGGGACGAAATTTGAGCAAAATACGTTCTTCATTGAAGATCCTAACGGAAATGTATTAGAGCTAAAAACATTTGAATAATCAATCAGCTGAACCCATAGAAAATAAAAATCAATTAATACAATATTTTATTGATGGAATTAAAAAAAAACATCAATTGAGAATAGGTGTTGAGCATGAAAAATTTTTATTCAATAAGAGTGATTTGAAAAGAATTAATTATTCTCAAATTAAGCAAGTATTTGAAATTCTTACTAATAAAGGCTGGGAACTAGAAAATGAGAATGAAAAAGTAGTTGGTTTAAAAAAAAATAATCAAAAAATTACTACAGAACCTGGTTTTCAATATGAACTATCTGGGGCTCCATATAAGAATATACATTTAGTTTGTTCAGAAAACAGTAGTCACTTTAACGAATTAAAAGAAGTTTTTGAAAAAACTTCAATTACAACATCGTCCATAGCTTATGATCCATTTAATAGATTAGAAGATATACCTAAAAGTCCAAAAGAGCGTTACAAAATAATGACCTCCGAAATGCCAAAAGGTGGCACACTTAGTTTAGATATGATGTATAAAACTGCCGGAATTCAAATAAATTATGATTATACTTCTGAAGAAGATTTTGAAAAAAAATTTAAAGTCTCAAACTACCTTTCACCTTTATCAATAGCTTTATTTGCAAATTCACCATTCAAAGAGAAAAAATTATCAGGCTTTTTATCATATAGAAGTAAAGTTTGGCAAAATACAAACAGAGGTGGAATAATGCCAATTAGCTTTGAAAAAGTTGATTTTGAAAAATATGTTCATAGTGCAATCAACTACCCAATTTTATTTTTAAAGAAAAAAGATAAATATCTTTCTCCTAACGGTCAAACATTTAAAGATTTCCTACAAGGAAAGTTAGAACTTGTAAAAGGAGAAAAGCCAACTGTTAAAGATTTTGAAAATCATTTAAGTACTATTTTTACAGAGGTAAGATTAAAACAATTTATAGAAATTAGATCATTAGATACATGTAATTTTGGATGTATTTGTAACGGCCCTGCATTCTTTACAGGACTAATTTATGGATCACTTGAAGAAACTTTTGAAATAATAAAAGACTGGAAAAAAGAAAGTGTAATGGAAGCATATTATAACGCACCAAAAATGGGACTAGATACTTTGCTTGAAGGAAAAAAAATGAACGAATGGGCTAAAATATTTTTAGAACTTTCCATAAAAGGCTTAAAAAAAAGAGATGAAATTAATAAAAGTGGAAAAAATGAAACAATATACTTAAAACATATAGAGGAAATTATTAAAAATAAAAAAACCAGAGCAGAGATGTTGGTTGAGCAGTTTAATAAAAAAAATAATTTAGAATTTTTGATTAATCATGAAGAAAATTTTAGCTATTCAGGGTTCTGATCTTAAAAAGATAAATATCAAAACTGATACTACTTTATTATTAGCTTCAGAAGCTCAGAAAAGAGGTTATAAAATTTATTATTTTGAACCTGAAAAGATAAGTTTTTTAAATGGAAAAATAATAGCTTTATGTAAACATATCCAGATTAACGATAAGAATAAAAAAGTTTATACATTAATAAAAACTATTAATTTTAATCTTAGTAAATGTAAGATAATTCTTATCAGAAATGATCCACCTTTTGAAAGCCAATATCTTTATACTACATTTTTACTTAGCTATATTTCTAAAAAAGTAAAAATAATTAATCATCCTTTTGCAATAAGAAATGTTTCCGAGAAATTATTCTCAATTAATTTCATGAAATTTATGCCTCCTACTTTAATAAGTGAAAACCTTAAAGAAATAAAAAATTTTTTTAATAGATATAAGCCTATTGTGGTTAAACCAATTAACGGTTTCAGTGGAAATAACGTTACCTTATTAAAAAGTTTAAATATTAAAAATATTAAAAGACTAATTAAATCTCATAATCATTTATTTTTTCAAAAGTTTCTTCCAGGTGTTTCTAGGGGAGATAAAAGAGTTTTTATTATTAGAGGAAAAATTGTGGGAGCAATATCCAGAATACCAAAGAAAGGAAGTATCTTATCTAATATGAGTAAGGGCGCTCATGCAAAAGTGACAAAGCTTACTGATAAAGAGATTAAGATAAGTAAAGATGTTGGGAAGTTATTATTAAAAAATAATATATACTTTGCTGGAATTGACTTTGTTCAAGGAAAATTGATTGGAGATATAAATGTTACCAGCCCTACTGGATTAACAGCTTATAAAGATTTGACAGGGAAAAACTTAGCAAAATTTTTCTGGGATAAAATTTAACACCAAAATGTTCTCAAGCTAAAAACTTTTGAACAAAAGCACAACTTTTACACTAATTACAAATCAAATTATCTTGACGTATCATCGCCTTCTATTTAGAAATTAGTTATATTTTATGAAATCAAAAGCGAAAGTAGTAGTAGTAGGTGGGGGAGTTGTTGGGGTTAGCACTCTTTATCACCTTGCTAAAAAAGGATTATCAGACGTTGTTCTTGTTGAAAGAAAGGAATTAACATCTGGCTCTACTTGGCACGCTGCAGGTTTATTACCATTATTTAACATGAGTTACTCTGTTGGTCAGTTACACAGATATGCTGTTCAATTTTATAAATCTTTAGAAAAAGAAACTGGTAAAAATGTTGGGTTCAGTGTTGTATCAAATATTCGTCTAGCTCAAACTCAAGATCGTATGGATGAATTTCAGCAATATGCAGGAGTAGCTAAAACTATTGGAGTTGATGTGAAATTTTTAAAACCTGAGCAAGTTAAAGAAATTTGGCCTTTGATTAATATTGATGGTCTAGTTGGGGCAATACAGCATCCCGAAGATGGTTATATTCAGCCAGCAGATCTTACTCAAGCTATGGCAACAGGTGCAAGAAATAATGGAGCAGAAATTTACAGAAATACATCGGTTATAGGAATTAAACAAACTAAAGATGGTTGGGTTGTTAATACAGATAAAGGAGATATTGAATGTGAGCATGTTGTATCTTGTAGCGGAAACTTTGCTAGACAAACTGGGCGTATGGTTGGATTAGAAATTCCAGTTATCCCAGTCGAACATCAATACATTGTTACTGAGCCTCACCCAGAAATACAAAAAAGAAAAAAAGAAGGTAAGCCTGAAATGGGTGTGCTTAGGGATGCTGATAATTCTTGGTACATGAGAGAAGAAGCTAGTGGTCTTTTACTTGGCCCTTATGAAAAAGGAGCACCATGTTGTTATGTTGATGGTCCTTCAAAAGACAGTGAGTATGAATTATTTCAAGAAGATTTAGATCGATTAGCTCCACATATTGAAGGTGCTATTAAAAGAGTACCTGCTTTTGGTGAGGTGGGAGTAAAAAAAGTTTATAATGGTGCAATAGCATATACACCTGATGGAAATCCTATAGTTGGACCAGCATGGGGGTTAAAAAATTTTTGGATTAACGAAGGACATAGTTTTGGAATAACTGCTGCAGGTGGTGCTGGCTGGCAATTAGCTGAATGGATAGTTGATGGTGAACCAACAATTGATATGCTTGGTGTAGAGCCTAGAAGGTATGGTTCGTATGCAACAAAATCTTACTTGAAAGCAAAAAATGAAGAAGCTTACGCGAATGTTTTTACAGTTCATTATCCTGATGAAGAAAGAGAAGCAGGACGACCGCTAAGACAAGCTCCTTGTTATGATCGATTAAAAAAACTAGGAGCCGTTTTTGGTTCAAAATTCGGATGGGAAAGAGCTAACTTTTTTGCAAAAGAAGGTGAAGAACAAGAGGACAATTGGTCATTCAGAAGATCAAAATGGTTTAAAAATATTGAGCAAGAATGCAAGAATGTGAAGGAGAATGTTGGTCTTTTAGATATGACTGCTTTTGGAAAATGTAGAATTAAAGGTCCTGGTGCAGAAGAATTTTTAGATAAATTAGTAGCAAATAAATTACCAAAAAAAATTGGAAGAATTAATCTTTGTCATGCTTTAAACACAAAAGGTGGGGTTCATTCTGAATTTACTATTATGAGAGAGGCTGAAGATAGTTTTTACTTAGTTTCAGCTGGAGCTTTTCAAAGACTTGATCATGACTGGATACATAAGTGGATGCCAACAGATGGAAGTGTCCAATACGAAAATTTAACAAATAGTATGGGAGTTTTAGTTATCTCTGGTCCTAAAGCTAGACAATTAATGCAAAAAGTTTCTAGGTCAGATTTTTCTAACGAAAGATTTAAATGGTTAAGCGCTCAAAATATTAATATAGGTATGGCTCCATGTAGTGCTATGAGAGTAAACTTTGTGGGTGAGTTAGGCTGGGAACTGCATCATCCAGTTGAGTATCAAAATCATATTTTTGATCAACTCATGGAAGCAGGAAAAGAGTTTGGGTTAAAACCATATGGTATCAGAGCCATGAATAGTTTGAGGGTTGAAAAATCTTATAAATTGGTTGGAACTGAATTATCAATTGAATACTCACCTTATGAATCTGGGCTAGATAGATTTGTGCACCCCAATAAAGGAGATTTCATAGGACGTGCGGCATTAGACAAATGGAGGGCAAAAGGATTTTCTAATAAATTGGTTACCATGGAAATTCATGGAGTTACAGATGCAGATGTATTAGGCAACAACCCAATTTATGATAACGGATCTGTTGTAGGTAGAGCTACAAGTGGAGATTTTGGTTTTAGATTAAATAAATCAATTGCTCTAGGTATGGTAAAACCAGAATTTGCTGAGGTTGGACAAAAATTAAAAATAGATATTCTTGGAAAAATGCATGAAGCCTCAATAGTGGAAGAGTCTCCTTACGATTCTGAAAATAAATTAATAAGAGCTTAAATGAAAATTCTAGTAGCTGTAAAAAGAGTTATTGATTACAACGTTCAAATCAGAGTTAAAGAAGATGGTTCTGGCGTGCATACCGACAATGTTAAAATGTCAACTAATCCTCCTGATGATAACGCAATTGAAGAATCTGTTAAACTTAAAGAGTCTGGTAAAGTCAAAGAGGTAATTGCAATTACAATTGGTGAGGATAAAGCACAAGAAACAGTTCGAAAAGCATTAGCGATTGGTGCTGACAGAGGAATTCATGTCAAAGCTGATAATTATATCGAACCATTAGGTATTGCTAAAATTTTAAAAAAGGTAGTTGAAAAAGAAAAACCTGACATGGTTTTTTTAGGCAAACAAGCTATTGATGACGACTGTAATCAAACAGGTCAGATGTTAGCGGCAATGCTTAACTGGCCTCAAGCTACTTTTTCTTCAAAGTTAAATTTAAAAGAAAAGTCATTAGAAATAGTCAGAGAAATTGATGAAGGTTTAGAAACGCTTGAGATAAATTTACCAGCGATAGTAACTTGTGATTTAAGATTAAATGAACCTAGGTTTGCTTCACTACCTAATATTATGAAAGCAAAAAAGAAACCAATGGAACAATTAATGGCTAAGGATATGGGTGTAGACCTTGTTAATAGAATTGAACAATTAAAAGTAGAAGAACCACCAAAAAGAAAAGCAGGTATTAAAGTTGCAAATGTTGCAGAATTGATAAGTAAATTAAAAAATGAGGCTAAAGTAATTTAATGTCTGTATTGTTAATAGCAGAGCATGATAATACAAAATTAAAACCGTTTACGTTGAATGCAATTACTGCTGCTTCAAAAATGGATACTGATGTACATGTTTTAATTGCTGGCACTAGTTGTGAAAATGTTGCTAAAGAAATAGCAAGTATTGCTTTAGTTAAGAAGGTTTTAGTGTGCGACTCTCCAAATTATCAAAATTATCTTCCAGAAAATCTTGCACCACTTGTGACAAAAGTATCAGAAAAATACGATCATATTGTTGCGTCTGCTAATACATTCGGAAAAAACTTTATGCCTAGAGTTGCCGCTGCTTTGGATGTTTCGCAAGTAAGTGATGTTATTAAAGTAAATAGCTCAGATACTTTTATGAGACCTATTTATGCTGGGAATGCATTTGCTACAGTAAAAAGTAACGATAAAAAAAAATGTATAACAATTAGACCAACTTCATTTAAGTCTGCAGATAAATCTGGAGGTTCTGCAGAAATTGAAAAAGTTGAAGCTGTAGATGTTCCTAATACCTCAAAGTTTATAAAAAGAGAAGAGACTAAATCTGAAAGACCAGAGTTAGGAACTGCTAGAATTGTTGTATCAGGTGGAAGAGGATTAGAGAGTGGGGAAAATTTTAAACTTATAAATGATATAGCTGATAAACTTAATGCTGCAGTTGGTGCATCTAGAGCTGCTGTCGATGCCGGATATATAAGCAACGATCATCAAGTTGGTCAAACAGGAAAAGTAGTAGTGCCAGATTTATATATTGCGGTTGGTATCTCTGGTGCAATTCAACACTTAGCAGGCATGAAAGAGAGTAAGATAATTGTCGCAATTAATAAAGATGGTGAAGCTCCAATCTTCAGCGTTGCAGATTATGGTTTAGAAGCAGATTTATTTACAGCCCTTCCAGAATTTTTAGCTGAGCTTAACAAACTGAATACTATCCAAAAATAATTAGTTTGATATAGTCTTTTCCATGGCTAGAGAAGCAATGGAATACGATGTAGTTATTGTTGGTGCGGGACCCGCAGGTCTAACTACTGCAATAAAACTTAAACAACTTGATCCTAATTTAAATGTTTGTATCCTTGAAAAAGGAGCTGAAGTTGGAGCTCATATCTTAAGCGGTAATGTATTTGAAACAAAAGCACTTGATGAACTAATACCTAATTGGAAAAATGAAGGAGCTCCAGTAAAAACAAAGGTTTTAAATGAAAAATTCTTATTTTTAGGAAAAAATTCTTCATTAAGTTGGCCAACTTGGCTTTTACCGTCGGTACAGAAAAATCATAAAAATTATATCATTAGCCTTGCTAACCTTTGTCGTTGGTTAGCTGAACAAGCTGAAAAATTAGGAGTTGAAATATTTCCAGGCTTTCCTGCTAGTGAAGTTCTATATAATGATAATGGATCAGTAAAAGGTGTAGCTACTTTAGACATGGGTTTAGATAAAGAAGGAAATAAAAAAGATACTTACCAAGAAGGAATGGAATTACATGCAAAGGTAACCGTATTTTCTGAGGGATGCAGAGGTCATTTAGGTAAACAATTAATTAAAAAATTTAATTTAGATGAAGGAAAAAATCCTCAACAATACGGTATTGGCTTTAAAGAAATATGGGAAGTAAATGAAGAACAGCATCAAGAAGGTTTGGTCATGCATACAGCAGGATGGCCTTTAGATAACAAAACTTATGGTGGAAGCTTTATCTATCATGCAGAAAATAGACAAATTTATTTTGGATATGTTATTGGTCTAGACTATCAAAATCCTTACCTATCTCCCTTTGATGAGTTTCAAAGATTTAAAACTCATAAGGCTATAAGAAAAATGTTAGAGGGTGGTAAACGTATTGCTTTTGGAGCAAGAGCTTTAATTGAAGGTGGAATACAAAGTTTGCCTAAGATGTTTATGCCAGGAGCATTACTAATTGGTTGTGATGCTGGAACTTTAAATATGCCAAAAATAAAAGGCTCACATACTGCGATGAAAAGTGGAATAATTGCAGCAGAGTCTATAGTTGAAAATATTAGAAATAAAGCTGATCTCTCAATTTACGAAAAAAAATTTAAAGAAAGTTGGGCCTATAAAGAATTGTATACTGCAAGGAATGTTAAGCCTAGTTTTAATTGGGGCTTAATTTTTGGAATAATTTTTACAGGGATTGATCAAATTTTATTTAGAGGAAGATTACCTTTCACATTAAAGCACAAACATGCCGATCACGAAACTTTAAAACCTGCTAGCCAGATGCCTAAAATAGATTATCCAAAACCTGATGGTAAGCTTACATTTGACAAAACTAGCTCTGTTTATTTAACTGGAACCAACCACACTGAAAATCAACCTGTCCATTTAAGGTTAAAAGACCCTAATCTGCCAATTAATTACACTTTAAAAAAATATGATGAGCCTGCTCAAAGATATTGTCCAGTAGGTGTATACGAAATTCAAAAAGAAAAATTCATTATAAATTCCCAGAATTGCATCCACTGTAAGACATGCGATATCAAAGAACCTTCACAAAATATAACTTGGGTTGTACCCGAAGGTGGTGGTGGTCCTAAGTATGGAAATATGTAAAAAGACTATTGCATTTACCTGAAAGAGAGCATAATGGCTTTCCACCATGTTTAAAATTATAAAAAATTCCTGGGCTCTTTTTATTGGCTATGGAGTAATTATGATCTCACACGGATTTCAAGGAAACCTTCTTGGAATTAGAGCTACTTTAGAAAACTTTAATTTTATTGCAACAGGTACAATGATGTCTGGTTATTTTGTTGGTTATTTTGTTGGAGCTAATATGATTCCAAAACTTGTAAGTAAAGTTGGTCATATAAGAGTTTTTGCTGCTTTTGCTTCGATGGCATCACTTAGTTCATTAGTTCATGCTTTATTTGTAGATCCAATTGTTTGGACTTTAGCAAGATTTTTAACAGGATTTAGCATGATAGGTATACTTATAATTGTTGAAAGCTGGCTAAATGATAGGGCTACAAACAAAACACGAGGAAAAGTTTTATCACTTTATATGTTTTTTACTTTTTTTGCATTTACAATAGGAAATCTTTTACTAAACATAAGCAGTCCCAATAGCTATGAGCCTTTCATATTAATTTCTCTATTATTTTCTGTAGCTCTAGTTCCTATACTGCTTACAAAACGTAAGCCTCCAACTTTTAAAAAAACAAGCTCTATTAAGATTAAAGAACTTTTAAAAATTTCACCTTTTGGAAGTTTTTCTATGTTCTGTACTGGTTTTATTTTTGCAGCAATGTTCGCTATGCTTGCTGTTTATGCTGTAACAATGAATTTAACAGTTTTTGAAATTTCTATATTATTAGTGGGAACTACTCTTGCTGGTGCAATTTTTCAATGGCCTATAGGTTCTTTGTCAGATAAATACGATCGAAGAATAATAATTATTGGATGTTGTGTTATGTCATCTATATTTGGCATTCTTTCAATTATGTCCTCAGGAATATTTTTTGAGAGTCTTAATGCAGAGGAAATGGTAAGATTTAATTATTTCTCATCAGATGGAAATATGAATAAAACGAATCTTTTTATTTTTATAATCCTTCTTTCTGGTATGACTTTGCCAATGTTTGCTTTAAACCTAGCGCTAGTAAATGATTATATTCCAAAAGAAAAATTCGTTGCTGCAGGAGCAGGTTTAAATATTATATTTGGCTTGGGAGCAATGGCTGGCCCACTTATATGTTCAGTATTGATGAGCTTTTTAGGACCTAATGGTTTTTTTATTCATCTTCTTATTTTTCTTTTGGCAATTACTTTTTTTGGAATTTATAGAGTCAATAAAAGAGTATATGAGGACAATCCAGAGTCAACTTTCACCCCTCTACCGCGAGAAATTACTCCACTAGGTATTGAGCTAGATCCAGATACGGGTGTTGATTTATCCAATAATTTAAATGACAAAAAATAGTTCAGCTATAGTTATTGTATTAATCGCAGGACTATTTTGGTCTTTTGGGCCATTAGTTGTAAGACATATTGATAATGCTCAATTAATTCCTTGGCAATATCTTTTTTTTAGAGGATCTGTAATTTTTTTAGTTATAAATATTTATTTATTTTTTGCAGAAGGTCAAAAATTTTTAAGTAACTATAAAAAAATTGGGTTATCTGGTTTAATTGGTGGAGTAAGTCTTGGTGTTGCAAATATTTCTTTTATACTTTCGATTACAGCTACAACAGCAGCTGTTACTATGATGATGTTAGCTACTCAACCATTCGTAGCTGCAATTTTAGCATATTTTTTTTTAAAAGAAAAAATCTCGAAAACAACATTAATAGCCATAATAGTTGCTGCAGGTGGAATAATATTCATGTCATATGATGGTCAGGGAGAAGGTTCTTTATTTGGTTTAATTAACGGCCTACTTTCATCTTTAGGTTTTGCGGGATTTACTGTTTCTCTTAGATGGAGAAAAAAAACCCCAAAATTTACTACAGTAGCTATAGCAGGAATTTTCTGTGCAGCAGTTGCTATTTTAGTCCTCATTTTTTATGACAACAATATCTTTATATCTGTTAAAAACTCTTCTCTTTCAGCGTTGCACGGATTTTTGGTTTGTACTGGATTAATACTATTTTCTATAAAATCAAAATATTTGCCTGCAACAGATTTAACATTACTTTCACTTACAGAGGTGCTAGGTGGAATTTTTTGGGTGTGGTTACCACTATTTGGAATTAATGAAGTTCCAACTGTAAATACTTTAATTGGTGGGGGCATAATTACTTCTGCAATAATCTTTTATGCCTTTAATGCTAAACGACCTTTGTCTTCTAGGTATATTTGGGTAAAAAAATAATTAATTATAAATCAATGTTTTTATCCATTAAAAAAATTCCAAGACTTTCCTGGACTTCGCCGAAACCTTTTAACTTAAAACCAAAATTCTCTACTTTATTTTTTTTATGTTTTGGACTTACATTATTTGGCATTGGTGAGGGTTTGTTAGTAGTCTCATCAAGTGGCGCTTCTCCATGGACTGTTTTAGCTCAAGGTATTTCGTTGAATGTAGGTTTTTCTATTGGGACTATTACTTTAATTTTAAGTATAGCAGTATTATTTTTGTGGATTTTTTTAAACCAAAAACCTGGAATTGGAACAGTTCTTAATGCTTTGATTATTGCGATGATGATAGATCTATGTATAAAGTTTGTTCCTACTCCAGAAAATTTTATATCTCAAATATCTTTGGCAATTATAGCTGTGATTACAGTTGGGCTAGGTGGAGGAATTTATCTGGTGGCAAATTTAGGACCGGGACCAAGAGATGGCTTAATGGTTGGACTACAACAAAAAACTAATTTACCACTAGCACTAGTTAGAGTAACTATTGAAATTACGGTAGTTTCTATCGGGTGGTATTTAGGTGGAGTGGTAGGAATTGGAACTCTGTTATTTGCTTTTGGGATTGGTCCAACGGTTGCATTAGGATTATTTATTACTGAAAAAATTTTTTGATTAATTTATATTCGCTGTATCTTGAAGACGTTCTTTAAAATAATTTTCATAAGACTTATTACATGTTACAATGTATTTATCACTTAGATTATAGATATAACAATCAACTCTAGCTATCAAAGTTTGTGCCATTGAAAAATCTTGAAATTTTTTTTTACGTAGGTCAAATTGAGTTAACTTATTTAAGAATTCATCTTTATTTTTACCTGATATTTCAAAGTAAACTTGACCATATGAATAATCAGAGGCAAGAATTTCATCATTTGTATTAATGTTGGATATAAGTTTTAAGATGTCTCTATAATTCTGTTCCACTAAATAAATTAAAGTCCACTGATCAAATGAATTTTTTGCAAAAATATATTTGTCATTAGTTTTTATTTCAAGGTTTTTAGATGGAGGATCTAATGATATCTCTTTATTGATAATTTGATTAAAGTGATCTTTTCCATCACCTCTTATTAAAATCTGTTGAAAATTCTTTTGAACAATATCTATTCCATCTATTGATAATAATTTTGTCATGATATTAACCTCTTATTTTCTGGATCAATAAAAACAGGATTAACAATTTCTACAGGAATATTTTTAGTGCCTTTTGAAGTTGAAACAAAAAACTTCTTGCCCATTAATTTATTTCCACTTTTAATCATAGCCATAGAAATACAATGATTTAAGTTAGGGCTGTGATAACTTGAAGAGACATGACCAAGATATTCTATAGGAGTTCTAATTTTACTTGGTAAATTTTCACATTCAACAATGTGCTGTCCTTCTTCAATAAATTGAGATTTATCAATAGGAACAATCCCAACTAACTGTTTTCTATCTTCTCTTATGGTGTCGCTTCTTTTTAAAGATCTTTTTCCAATAAAATCTTTTTTCTTTTTACCAATCATCCAGTTAAAATTGATATCTATTGGAGTAACTGTCCCATCAGTTTCTTGTCCAATTACAACATAGCCTTTTTCAGCTCTCAATAAATGCATAGTTTCAGTTCCGTACTGAACTAAATCAAACTTTTTTCCATGACTAAAAATTTTTTCCCAAAGTTCTAACGCATGTTTTGGACAAATATATATTTCATAACCAAGTTCACCTGTAAAACTTGCTCTCATTATTCTTGCTTGGGTGTCCTTATAATCAAATGTTTTGAAGGTCATAAAAGGAAAGTTTTCATTACTAAAATCTATTTCAGTGAACACTTTGCTTATAATTTCTCTAGCTTTAGGACCGCTTATATTAAAAGTAGTGAATTGTTCAGTAATTGAATTTAAATAAACTTGTAAATGTGGCCATTCGGTTTGAAGAAATTCTTCCATATGAGCCAAGACTTTAGGAGCACCGCTTGAAGTGGTGGTGGCAATAAAATGTTTGTCATTAATTTTGCAAATTATTCCATCATCCATAATCATCCCATCTTCACCTAACATAAGAGCGTACCTTGAAGTCATAGGTTTCATTTTAGTAAATGCGTTAGTGTATATAAGGTTCATAAATTCCAAAGCGTCTTTACCTTTGATTTCTATTTTTCCAAGAGTGCTACCGTCTAAAATTCCTGCAGTCTGTCTTGTTTGTTTGGACTCTCTTTGGACTGCTTGGTGCATAGTCTCTTTATCATAGCTTTTAAAATACCAAGGTCTTTTCCACTGGCCAACATCCTCAAAAACAGCATCATTTGTTATATGCCAATTATGAATTGGTGTTTTTCTTTCTGGATCGTAATATTCATAAGTGCTTCTTCCGGCTATCGCTGCAAAACTAAGTGGAGCATAAGGTGGTCTATAAGTAGTTGTTCCTACCTCAGAAATTTTTTTATTTAAAATTTTTGCAACTATACCTAATGAGTTAATACTGCTTATTTTTCCTTGATCTGTCCCCATACTATTCGTTGTATATCTCTTTAGGTGTTCTATTCGATCATACCCTTCTGCTATTGCTTGCTTTAAATCTTTAGTTGTTACATCATTATGTAGATCTATAAAAGATTTTGACCACCTGGATTTCTTGTCGCTTTTAGTCTCCCATAATTCTTTAATTGAAAAATTATTTTTTACATTTGTATCTATTTCAATATTAAGTTTATTAATCTTTAAAAATGATAATTTTTCATCTATTTCTTTACAAACCTCCTTAAAATTATAGTTTCCACTAACTGAACCTAGAGTGATTGTATTTTGAAAAGCTGTATCAGGCTTAAATGAAATAATTTTTTCATCCCATTTCACTAAACCTTTAGATTGAGTAAATAAATGGATGTCTGGATTAAAACCCCCTGAAGGACATAACATGGATGTGTTAATAGAAAATATTGAATTTCCTTGTCTAATATTAATTCTTTCTACTTTTTTATTTCCATCACAACCTTCGACTTCTGCTTCAGGATAAAATTGAATATTATTTTCTTTTAAGTAATTTTTAACTTCATCTTCTATATCTTTCTTATTCCTAGAGTCTATATAAGCACTTGGTTTACAACCTAAATTAATTAATGACTTGACTAAACTAATTGTTGAAGAATTATTGGAAAAAATTGCAGGATTCTTATCAGGCACTACTCCATATCTGTGAATATATTTTTCAAATGAAGACGCTAACATTACACCTGGTAAATCATTATTTCTAAAAGAAATAAATCTTTCTATATGACCATTAGCTAAGATTGTGTTCGTTGTTCTAATCTTATGTAAGGTGAGCTCAGATTTATTTGTATCTATTTTTTTACCTGCGAATTTATTTTCTAAAGCTATTAAGTGATTAGTAAAATTATATGTTGTAACAAGTGTATTCCTTAAAATCTTTACATTCTTTGATTTAAGAATTAATTTTTCAGTCTCATTAATCCATTCAAAGACTTTTTTTCCATCAATACGATTTACTTTATTAGAATTTTTTAAAATCCCACCTAAAAAACAATCCTGTTCAATAAGAAGAACTTCATTATCCGTATCAATTAACTTTCTTGCAGCTATTAAGCCGCTCAATCCACCGCCAACTATCAAAATATCAACATTGTGGTTTTGATGAATGCTTTTTGATCTAAAATTTTTAGGAGGCTTTCCCAACCCAGCTGTTCGTCTAATTAATGGTTCATAGATTTTTTTCCAGAAACCTTTCGGTCCCATAAAAGTTTTATAATAAAACCCAGCTGAAAATATTGGAGATAAAATATTATTTATCGCTCCTATGTCAAAAGACAATGATGGCCAACGATTCTGACTGCTTATATTGATTCCATTATATACTCCTTTAACCGTTGCTCTTGTATTAGGTTCATTATGTTCATTCAAAATTTGTACAAGTGCATTGGGCTCTTCAATTCCGCAAGTATATATTCCTCTTGGTCTGTGATATTTAAAACTTCTACCAATTAACCTAATATTGTTTCTTAATAAAGCTGAAGTAATTGTATCTCCTTCGTAAGCAGAATATGATTTTCCATCAAAAGTTATTTTTATTTTTTTGTTTGTAATATAATTACAATCTTTATTTTCGAGGGATGGCATAATTTATTTTTTCACCGCAAAATTTCCAGAACCTACAACTGGCTCACCAGATGGAGACTTAAGGGTACTTTCAAATTCTTTTATATCCGGTCTATTATCGGTTAATTTATAAATCTTTAAAATTGTATCAGTTGAAGTATCACGAACTGCATTAAACCATTTTCTACATCCGTGAGAATGAACCCATCTTTCATAGAAAATTCCTTTTGGATTTGAACGAAAAAAAACATATTGACCCCAGTCTTTATCGCTCAAAGTATCCGGGTCTTTTGGTCTTACAACGTGTGCTTCACCGCCATTAGAAAACTCAGATTGCTCTCTTTCACCACAGTATGGACAATTTATTAAAATCATAATTAATGCGCTACTGCTGCAGCACCATGTTCATCGATCAATCTACCGTTAGCAAATCTTTCTAAATTAAATGCTTCATTAATTTTATGAGGTTCATCTTTTGCAACTGTATGAGCAAAAACGTTTGCACTTCCAGGAGTTGCTTTAAAGCCACCAGTTCCCCAACCACAATTAAAATATAAACCTTTAACTTCACACTTACTTATTATGGGGCTAGCGTCAGGACAAATATCAACTATCCCACCCCACTGTCGTAGCATTTTCATTTTACCAAAAATTGGATAAAGCTCTACGATAGCACGAACTGTTTCTTCTATAACATCGTATCCACCTCTTTGTGTAAATGAGTTATATCCATCGGTTCCAGCACCTATAACTAATTCACCTTTATCAGACTGACTCACATAAGCATGAACTGCGTTTGACATAACGACAGTATTTATGACTGGTTTAATAGGTTCTGATACCAAAGCTTGTAAAGGTCTACTTTGCAATGGCAGTCTGACACCAGCAGTTTGCGCAAGTACACTTGTATGACCTGATGCTACTACAGCAACTTTATTTGCTTTAATAAATCCTTTTGAGGTATTAACACCTTCAACTTTATGATTATCTGTTTTAATGTCCTTAACTTCACAGTTTTGAATTATATCTACACCCATTTCGTTTGATCTTAATGCGTACCCCCAAGCAACAGCGTCATGCCTTGCTACCCCACCCCTTGGTTGAAAGGCTGCACCCAAAACAGGATATCTTAAATTTTCTGTGTTCATTATAGGGACTAATTCTTTAATTTCTTTTGTGTCCAACCATTGAGTATCTAAACCATTTAATCTATTTGCACTTATTCTTCTTTTCATCTCTTTAATGTCATGCTCGTTATGAGCTAAGTTCATTACACCTCTTTGACTAAACATCATGTTAAAATTTAACTCTTCAGATAAATTTTCCCATAGTTTAACTGAGTGATCATAAAGATGCGCGCTTTCATTCCAAAGATAATTGGACCTGATAATGGTTGTGTTTCTGCCTGTATTTCCACCACCAAGCCAACCTTTTTCTATTACAGCAATATTTTTAATACCATGTTCTTTTGCTAAATAGTAAGCAGTACCTAATCCATGACCACCACCACCAATGATTATTACATCATAGCTTTTTTTTGGCTCAGGATTGTCCCACATCTTTTGCCAATTTTCATTATTGGTAAAAGCATTTTTAATTAAACTAAAAATTGAATATTTTTTTTTCACAACTCAAATTAGCAAAAAAGTAGAAAATAACAAAAGAATTCAATGGCAAATAGTATCAACAAATGACGATTTATCTTAAAATTAAAGAGCTTTTACAGCTTGACAATTCACATTAAAAATTCATAATAGTTATAGCGCTGATTTAGATCAAATTGCTGAGCGCTTAACAAATCCAGCTAAAGCGAACATGTCAATTGACCACCGCTTTAGTCGGTGGTTTTTTTTTGGGATATTTTCTTTAATTAAACCGGGTATTTAATTTTTGTACACCCAGCTTTTGCTGAAGTACTAAAAAGTGAGGAAATATTAACAAGATGACTAAAAATTTAATAGATAGACTTAACAAAGGACCTGTAATTTGTGCTGAAGGTTTTTTATTTGAAATGGAAAAAAGAGGTTATTTGACATCCGGTGAATTTGTTCCCATGTTAGCTCTTGATAACCCAGATGCTTTGGAGAGTTTACATAAAGATTTTCAACACGCAGGTTCAGATGTAGTTCAAGCATTTACGTATAATGGTCATAGAGAAAAAATGAGAGTTATAGGTAAAGAAGAATTACTTGAGCCATTAAATCGAGCTGCATTAAAAATTGCTAAAAAAGTTGCTAACTTAAATTCAAGTGGAGATAAACCAAATATGATGGCTGGCAATATCTCAAATTCCAATATCTGGGATGATAAAGATAAAAAAACTCATTTAGAAGTAGAAAAAATGTTTACTGAAATGGTTGGGTGGGCAGTTGACGAAGGAGCCGACATGTTGATTGGAGAAACTTTTTATTATGCTGAAGAAGCTTATACAGCTTTAAAAGTAATGAAAAAAACTGGCCTACCAAGTGTTATAACAATCGCGCCCATGGGTGAAAACATTATGAGAGATGGTGTTTCGATTTTGGATACTTGTAAAGAATTAGAACAGCGTGGAGGAGAAGTTGTGGGAATGAACTGTTTTAGAGGTCCAGAAACTATGATGCCTTATATCAAAGAAGTGAGAAAAGCTTTAAAGTGTCATGTAGCAGCATTACCAATTACGTACAGAACAAACGAAAAAAATCCAACTTTTTTTAATTTACCAGATAATAATGGATGTTCTTGCGTTACGCCTCATCAAACAACTTTCCCTACAGCTTTAGATCCTATGCAAGTTAACAGATATGAAATAGGTAAGTTTATGAAAGAATGTTTTGAACTTGGTATAAATTATTTAGGCGTATGTTGCGGAGCAAACCCAATGTTAATTCGAGAAACAGCTCATTCAGTTGGTTTGACGGTACCTGCGAGTAAATATAAAGAGAAAATGGCTAATCACTTTATGTATGGAACCAACAAAAGAATTCCAAAACATATGAAAGAGTATGGAGATAAAGCTTAATAAATAGTAAAATAAAAAAAAGGAGAAAAAAATGGCTAACTTTAAACATCCGGAAACTATTGGGTTACATGGAGGTGACTATAGAAGTGACCCCGCGACAACAGCAGTGGCGGTTCCAATTTATCAAACTAGTTCTTACCAATTTAAAGATGCAGAAACTGCTGCAAACTTATTTGGTTTGAAAGAGTTTGGTAATATTTATACAAGAATAATGAATCCAACATGTGATGTTCTCGAAAAAAGAGTTGCAGCTCTAGAAGGTGGATTAGCTGCAGTAGCAGTTGGTTCAGGACAAGCTGCATCAGCATATTGTATTTTAAACGTAGCACAAGCTGGTGATAATATTGTTGCTTCAACAGATCTATATGGAGGTACAGTAAATCTATTTAAGAATCAGTTAAGACTTCAAGGTGTTGAAGTCAGATTTGCAGATCCCTCGGATCCTAAGAACTTTGAAAAAATGACTGATGATAAAACTAGAGCTTACTACGGTGAGTCTTGTCCAAATCCTTATCTAAGAGTTTTTCCAATTCAAGAAGTTGCAGATATTGGTAGAAAAAAAGGAATACCTTTAATCATTGATAACACTGCTTCACCCGTAATATGTAAGCCTTTAGCGCATGGAGCAGCAGTAGTAATGCATTCATTAACAAAATATATTGGAGGTCATGGAACTTCAATCGGGGGCATAATTGTTGATGGCGGAAACTTCGATTGGACAAAAGATAGAAAAAGACAACCATTGATGAACGAACCTGACCAAAGTTATAATGGTGCTATATGGGCAGATGCAGTGCCTCAATTAACAGGAGCTAATATTCCTTTTGCAATAAGAGCAAGAGTAGTTTTACTTCGTGATTTGGGCGCTCCATTAAGTCCTTTCAATGCATTTCAAATCATTCAAGGCCTAGAAACAGTAGCTCTTAGGATGAAACAACACTGCGCTAATGCAGAAAAAGTTGTGTCTTTCCTAGAAACACAAAAGAAAGTTACAAATGTAATCTATCCTACAAATCACCAAGGAGAGATTAAGGAAAGGGCTAAAAAGTATATGCAAGGTGGATATGGTTCATTAGTTGGTATGGATGTAGGCACTAAAGAAAATGGTGCTAAATTCATTGATAGCCTCAAAATGCTATATCACGTTGCTAATATTGGAGATGCTAGAAGCTTAGCGATTCACCCAGCAACAACAACTCATAGCCAGTTAAATGATAAAGAATTGTTGGCTGCAGGTGTTACACCAGGTTATGTAAGACTTTCAATTGGCATAGAGCATCCAGATGATATAATCGCAGATATTAAGCAAGCATTAGCAGCTTAACAATTGATTTAATGGCCCCAACTAATTATATTGGGGTCATTAAATGATAGAACAAATCAAGTCTTCAGAAATAAAAAAATTCATAGAAAAAAATCCTAAAACTGTTCTTTTAGATGTCAGAACAAAAGATGAGTGGAACACAATTGGTAAACCTTCTTCTGATAGCCTGGGTATAAAAACTTTTTTTATAACAATAAGTCAAGATTCAGGTTTTGTTGAAAATGTTAAAAAAGAAATTGATAAAGAAAATCAAGTTTTAGTAATGTGCGCTGCTGGTGGGAGATCTATTATTGCAGCTAATTTACTTCAAAATGAAGGGTATAGTACTCATAATATTTCAGATGGGTTTAGTGGCAATAGTCAAGATCCTGGGTGGAAAAATTCTGGACTACCTACTAACTAGATAATTTTTAAAATATTTATTTTTTTTTTTTAATTCATTTTGAAAAGCAATAGCAAGCTGTCTTGGTGACTTTGTAGATTGTTTAAAGCTATCAATAAAATTTGAATTTGTTAGGGTAACTTTGTTTTTAGGCTTGATTGTTGTCTTTACATCAACTGAACTGATAATTTTTGAATTTTTTTTTACAGTTGTTGTTATTTTTTTTTTTATGATCTTATGTGACAAAGACACTTGTTTTTTTGCAATCGTGCAAAATTCAGATCTTGTTTTTTCAATAAAAGATATGCAGGTTTCAAGCTTTTTGTCTGGATTATGTTTTTCAGCATAAGCAAAAGCATGTCCTAATGGTGTTTTTCCAGTGTGCTTTTTTATTCCATAACTTGTTATTGAATTTATAGAAGATTGAATGAGTTTACCGCTAGATGCCCCACCAGCTGTTGAACCAAGTAATGCAACTGACTCAACACAGCCGTTGAGTAAAAATATTACGGATAACAAATAAAATGTTTTTTTCATAATTTAATGTGAATTTTTAGTAGTTTCTTAAAAATTATCTCAGGTATACCTGATTCATTCAAAGAAAAAAACTAATAGTTTGATGATAAAAATTTTATTGTATACAACCTATGATGGTTAACAATTTTTTTTGAACGTTTCTTTTTCCCTTAAGAGTTGATGTTAATCTAAATATTTAATATTAGATTTTTTATCTATTTTAGACTGTAATGATGTGGAGTTATTTTTTAAAGATTTATTTTGATTTTTTTTATCAAAAATTTTAGATTTTGTTGTAATTATTTTTTTTTTTAAAATTGCACAAACTTCTGAATTGGTTTTTTGAGCAAAAGATAAGCAAGGTTCTTTTTTTTTGTCTGGATTATGTTTTTCAGCATAAGCAAGAGCATGTCCTAATGGTGTTTTTCCAGTGTGCTTTTTTATTCCATAGCTTGTTACTGAATTTATAGAAGATTGAACAATTTTTCCACTTGATGCTCCGCTAGCTGAAGTTCCTAGTAAGGCAATTGACTGAGCACATCCATTTAATAAAAAAATTATAGATATTAAAAAAAATGTTTTTTTCATAATAATTAATTTCCCCCACTAATCTTTAAATTTTTTAAACGTTATTAAATCTATCAAATTTAAAAACAATAACGCTGACCAAATTGAGTGTAACAGATACAACCTGAGATGGAAGTATTAATTAGATTACTCTTATTGGTTTATTATCAAGAATTGAAACTAAATTTTCTATCATTTGTAGATAAAATTTTGAATAATTCTCTGCTGTTACATAACCAATATGAGGTAATAGAAGTGCATTTGGAAGAAATCTTAATTTATGATCTTGAGGTAATGGCTCTTTATCAAAAACATCTAAACCAGCTCCTGCAATTTTCTCATCTTTAAGCGCATCAATCAAATCTTTTTCATTAATGATTGGTCCGCGAGATGTATTTATTAAAAAAGAGGATTTCTTCATCATCTTTATTTCATTATTAGTAATTAAATTTTTGTACTTTTCTCCAAAAACAACATGTATTGAAATGATATCTGCTGTTCTAAGTAAATCCTCTTTAGTCATTGGAAGAACTCCAATTTCATTAGCGTGAGTCAAATTTAAATTTTCACTCCAAGCACAAACCTCCATACCAAAGGCTTTTGCAACTTTTGCGACTTGAGTTCCTATTTTTCCAAGTCCAATTAAGCCTAACATTTTACCTTTTAATTCAAAGCCTATAGTTGTTTGCCAATAACCTTGGAACATATTGTCAATTTCTTGTTTCATATTTCTGTAAAGGCCTAGGATTAAAGCCCAAGTCACTTCTGCTGCAGGATTAGGATTAATTTCTGTTCCACAAACAATTATTTTCTTTTTCTTAGCCGCTTCTAAATCAATAGCTTTATTTCGCATACCTGAAGTCATTATGTACTTTAATTTTGGTAAGCTTTCGATTAGAACTTTAGTTACTGGAGTTCTTTCTCTCATAATGAACAAAGCCTCAAAGTCCTCAAGTTCAACTATAGCCTCTTTTTCATCAGCAAATGGATTGTTAAAAACTTTGAAATCAAATTTATCTTTATACTTTTCTATATCGACTATATGTCTAAAAACGTCTTGATAATCATCTAGAACTGCAATTTTAATCATTGATTTTTTTGTTTGATAAATAAATACCTGATACTATAAAAATTGCTCCAGCAAAATGGTATAATTCAAATTTTTCATTAAAAATAATTATAGCCATAACTGCGCTAAATAAAGGCATCAATTGAATAAACATACTAGCCCGGTTTGGTCCAATTATCTCTATTCCTTTCTGCCAACAATAATAAGCAGCTATTGCTGGAAAAACTACGACATAAAAAAGAATTAAAAAAAATGCTTTATTAAAATTTACTTCTAAACCAATTGACTTTTCATAAAAAAACTGTGGAATTAAAAAAAGCACTCCAACTGAAACCATTAATTGTATTAAAGAAAATTGTGAAAATCTAAATTTATATTTTTTAAGTAAAGTTGAATAAATGGCCCAAGTAAATACACAAACTAACATCCAAAGATCACCTTTATTAAAATTTAGAGAAATTATTTTTTGAATATCTCCATAAGAAATTATTGAGCCAATACCTATAATTGATAAAAATAATCCTAGAAGCTGAAAAATATTTGTTTTTTCAATTTTCATTAATGATGAAAATATAATAGTTGCTGCAGGAATTGCCGCAAGAACTAAAACTGCATTTATTACTTGCGTATAGTTGAGTGCAAAATAAACGACTGAATTAAATGTGCTAATGGTAATCACTCCCATAAAACTAATTACAATCCAGTTTTTTTTAATACTAGGTAAATTGTTATAAATTTCTTTATACGTAAAAGGAATTAAGATTAGCCAAACTGAAATCCATCTAAAAACATTTAGAGTTAGAGGGGGGATTTCAAATAATGTTGCAAATTTGCCTACAATAAAATTTCCAGACCAAAATAATGTGGCTAGCACCAATAGCAGGTAAGCTAAATATTTTTTTGACAATTAATTCCTAACTAAATCTTTTTGAGCTGTAAGGAGATAAATCTAAATTTGTTTTTTCCCCAGCAACTATTCCAGATACAATTTTGCCAGTTACCGGGCCTAAAGTCCAACCTAAATGGTGGTGGCCAAATGCGTAGATAATATTTTTATTTTTAAGTGAAGGCCCCATTATAGGTAAAAAATCTGGTAATGTTGGTCTAAAACCTAGCCATTCATCATTGTGCGATTCCAGTTGTGGTAATAATTCTTTGGCACATTTAACAACATAATCAATTCTTTTTTTTGAAGGAGGATTTTTAAGCCCACCTAACTCTACCGTACCAACTGCTCTTAACCCTTGATTCATTGGTGTCATACCAAAACCTCTATCTAAAAAAATTACAGGTCTAGATATTAAATGATCCATATTTTTAAAATGAACATGATAACCCCTCTCTGTATCTAAAGGAATTTTTTCACCTAATTGATCTGTTAAGTTTTTTGAAAAAGCCCCTGAGGCAATAACAGATTTTTCAAAAACATACTCACTTCTTTCTGATTTCATAACTGTTTGATTTATTTTATCTTGTTGTAAGCTTATAATATTTTCTTGTATAAATTTTCCTCCTTTTTTTATAAATAATCTAAATATTTCTTTTAAAATTCCATGTGGATCTCTTGCGTGCATCGCACTTTCATATATTACTCCTGCATCAAAAACTGGCTTTAAATTAGGTTCTAAATCAATGATTTCTTTTTGGGTCAATAATTTTTGCTCTATACCCAGATCATTTCTTACTTTAATTTCTAGTTCTCGGCTTTTTAAATTTTTATTAGTCCATACATAAATAATACCTTTTTTCTCAACTAAATTACTTATATTGATTTCTTTAAATACCTCTTCATAAGCATCATTGGATAAACTTAAAATTTGATGCATATTTTTTGCTGTATGTAACATTGATTTTTTGTTGAAATTTTTTAAGTAATGAAACAACCAAGGAGTCATCTTAAGTACATGATTCCATTTTAAAGCTAAAGGGCCATCAGAGCTTAAAAGCATTTTTGGAACATCAGTTAAAACATCTGTTCGATTGAACTGCAGGACTGCATAAGGTGAAAAGTGACCAGCATTTCCATATGAAGCAGATTTATATTCTGCAGAGAGCGGATCATATCTATCAAAAATAGTTACTGGAATTCCTTTTTTTATTAGTTGAAGCCCAATACAAATTCCTTGAATTCCCGCACCTATAATTCCAGCAGATTTACATTTATATTTCTCCATAGGAAATTTATAATGCAAAGTTTTATAATTTTGTAGTGTGGTAGATTAGACTATTGCTTCAGATTCGTTGTTTACAATTGTTTCTGAGCCGCCATTTTCCTTATTTTTTTCTTTTTCTTTTGACTTGCTAAATAAAAAATCAGCCGATAATTTAGATTTTGCTGAATTTGTTTTCTTAATGTAACCATCGATATCAGCACCATTCTCAGTTTTTAAATTATTACCAAATTCTATATCTCCTTTAACAGTGCCTGTGCTTCCAATAATTACATCTGCACCTGTAACTTTTCCATCCATATGACCGTGTATTTCTACATGATCAGCTTCTATAGAGCCTGTTATTGACCCCGTTTCTCTAACTATAATTTCTTTTGAAAAAACTGGTCCTTTGATTAGACCTGCAACATCTATTGCTCCAGAACTATTAATCGTTCCTTCTATGCTCACTGTTTCACTTATAAGTGATCTTTCAGTATCTTTGATTTTATTTTTTTTATCACCAAACATATATTTAATTTAATTTAATCACCTATCAACTATATTGACAAGTCATTTTTAAAAATAATTTTGACCATTCTAGGTCTTTTGTCTTAATTTACAGGAGTATCTTTATACACTTTACATGACATCGTTATGCCCAAACCAAACATGATAGCCATCATTGATGATCCACCGTAAGACATGATGGGTAAAGGGGAGCCTACAATTGGTAGCAATCCTAGCACCATACCCATATTTACTACTACATAAATAAAAAATGCTGTTGCAAAACTATAGCAATAGAGCTTACCAAAATTACTTCTTGTTATATTACCTATTTTAATTATTCTTGAAATGATCAGTCCATAAAGAAATAAAATAAATATTGACCCAGAAAAACCAAATTCTTCTGAAAATAAAGTAAATATAAAATCAGTGTGTTTTTCAGGTAAATAATCTAAATAACTTTGAGATCCATTCAAAAAACCTTTTCCAAAAAGACCGCCTGAACCAACTGCAATTTTAGACTGTATAATTTGATAGCCAGCTCCTAAAGGGTCTTTTTCAGGGTTTAAAAAAGTTAATATTCTTGCTTTTTGATATGGTTTTAAGAAAGAAATAGCTACTGGTAATAATAAAATAAAAATTAACGAAATATAAGCAAAAAATTTTACTTTTACTCCTGCGAGCCAAGCTACTACAACGCCTCCTGCTGCAATTAAGAGAGAAGTTCCAAGATCAGGTTGCATTACTACTAAAAGCACAGGAGCAATTAAAGCAACTATTGGAATAAACAGATATCTAACCCTGTTAACATTTTCTAATGAGATACGATGATAATATTTTGCTAAAAATAAAATCAAACCAACCTTCATTAATTCTGATGGCTGAAGGTTTATAAAAGGTAATTCTAACCATCTCTGTGATCCTGATGATGTTAGTCCAAAATATTTTACACCAACGAGAAGTATGAAGAAAATAATATAAAAAAAATAACTTGTGCCATGCCAAAGTCTTATTTGAACAAAAGATAAAAGAAAGAATGCTATAAAAAAAACACAAAATCTTAAAATATGACTTTTTGTATGATATGCGAACTCTCCACCATCTGTGGAGTACATAGCAAACATGCTAACAATTCCTAAAATTAAGATGGTGAAGACTAGTACATAGTCAATAGAATAAAGCTTATCTTTAAAGCTTAAAGATGATTGTATGGATCTTGGTTGATACATTAAACTGAATCTCCAATTAAACTACTTACAGATTGTCTAAGGTTATGACGTTCTAAAACTTTTTTAATAACTTTTTTTGCTAAAGGAGCCGCAGCTTTACTTCCTGAACCACCGTGTTCCACCACAACACTAATTGCGTATTTTGGATCACTTACTGGAGCATAGGCAATAAACAATGCATGGTCTCGACTTTTATATGGTATATTTTCTTGTTTGACTTCCGCTTCTCTTTGCTCTTCAGTAAATCTTTTAATTTGAGATGAGCCAGTTTTTCCTGCAAATGTAAATTTTTTATCCTCTAGTCTTGATTTATAAGAAGTTCCACCTGGTTCATTTGAAGATGAAAACATTGCATCTTGTATAATTTTTATATTTTCTTGATTTTTAAATAATGGTTTAAGTTCAAGATTAGATAATAAAAGTTCTTCTGGTAATGGTTGGTCAGGATTTTCATTTTTAAATTTTAAGTATTCTTTTAAATTATTTTTTGTTTGCTCAAATATTATTCTAGGTTTAATCTCAAAACCTCCATTAGCAATTTGGGCTGTCATTAAACATAATTGAATTGGTGTGCTTTGAAAATAACCTTGGCCAATTCCAGTATGTAATGTTTCTCCTAAATACCAATTTTGACCAATGTATTTTTTTTTCCAAGAAGTATTTGGTACTACTCCAGTACGTTCTTCAGAAAAATCTTTTAATACTTTTTTTCCAAGACCAAATTTTTTTGCAGTTACAGATAATCGATCTACGCCTAATCTTCTAGCAATTTCATAAAAATAAACATCACAAGATCTTTTTATAGCGGACCTCATATTAACAACTCCATGGCCTTTTTTTTTCCAGCAATGAAACTTTTCTCCAAACATTTCAATTTTTCCTGTACAATTCACTGACTTTAATGGACTAACTATTTTGTTTTCTAGTGCACTTAACGCTACCAATGTTTTAATTGTTGATCCCGGCGGATATAGTCCTGATATAGCTTTATTAGTTAAGGGTTTTCTGTCGTTATTAATTAAGCTATTCCAATAATTTCTATCCACTCCATGAACAAAGGTATTAGGGTCATAAGATGGCGAAGAAACCAAAGATACAATGTCACCGTTATAGATATCCATAACACATACCGAAGCCGCTTTATCTTCTAGTATTTCAGATGTGTACCTTTGAACTTCTAAATCTAGTGTAGTTTTATAATCCTGTCCAGCTTGGCCTTGATCAATTTGAATTTGTTTAATCCTTTTTCCATATGCATTAACTTCATATCTTTGAAAGCCAACTTTACCTATTATTTCTTTATCTAATCTACGCTCTAACCCTGTCTTACCTACAGCTATGCCAGGAACTGACATATCCTTTAAATATTTTTTATCTTTTAAATCTTTTGCACTTACTTGCGAAACATATCCCAAAACATGTGCAGAAGAACTATCTTTATACATTCGCGCAACTGAAACAACGGGTTCTACTCCCTGCAATTCATGTAGGAATAAATTTATTCTCGAAAACTCAGACCAATTTAAATTATCAGAAATAATAATTGGTTCCCAAGGTTTTTGTTTCGCAATTTTTTTTTTTAAAGAAAAAATTCTTCCATCACTTATTTTTAATATTGATTTTAATCTAAAAAATATTTCATTGATATTATTGGCATTCTCAGGAATTAAATGTATTTGATAAACTTGCCTATTGGATGCTATTTCTTGATTAAAATAATCTTTAATTACTCCTCTCTCTGGAGCCAATTTCCATTCCCTAAATCTATTTTTATCAGATAAAGTTTTATATTTATTGCTTTCATTAATTTGAAGTGAAATCAATCGACCTAAAACTCCAACTACTACGATAGCTTTACCAGCAGTTAATAAAAACATTCTTCTGCTTATTAATTTAGATTTTATGACTGTATTACCAGAGCCAGAACTAAACATTTTTACCAGTCGTTATAATTGTGTTGTAGAGGTTAAAGAAAAACCAAAAAAATGGATAGAAAATTAAAGAAAAAAATGTGTTATATGACATCTCTATAAAGCTTACCGATAAATCTGAAAAGTTATTTAATAAAATTAAAACTGTTAAGTTTGAAAGGCAAATTGCGATTAAAAAAGTAAACCAATCTGTTGTTATGCTTGTGTTAACAGTCATGTTTTTTATATAAGTGGCTACAAGAGACACTATTAAATAAGATAAGGAACTTAAACCCAGAGGTATTCCCATTACAGTGTCATTAATCAAACCAGCAAAAAAAATATTTCCATTTCCTATTACTTGTGGTCTTTTCAAAGACCAAAAATAAATTATGATTAATTGAATATTAAAAGATAAAATTTCAAAATAGTTTTCAAAATAGGTATCTATTTCACTTATAGAGAGATAATATAAAAGAATTACTGGCCCCAAATTTATTAATTTTCTTGTCGATCTATAATGAAGCATCTAAAAATCCTCTTTGTGATGTTTACCTTTATCAATTTTAACAAATGAAAGTTGACTGGATTCAGAAAAAAGTATCACTTCACCTTTATCATTTGTCGTTCCGACTGGAGAACCAGGAAAAAATATTCTGTCTTTTCCAGACGTAAAAACATCTATCCCCTCTTCAATAACATATTCTTCTGGCAAATATTCTAACATAGGTCTAGATGATCCAGTCCCTTTTAAAATTGCTTGAATTCCATCTTCTCCAAATGTTACGGGTATTCTGCTATTTAAATCACTTAAGAGTAAAACTCTTGAAGACAAATAGTTAGTCTCAACTATTCTTCCGACTAAATAATCTTTGTCTAGAACTGCCATTCCTTTTAAGACACCAGATTTTGATCCTCTATTAATAATAATTGATCTTAAATATGGACTACTTTTATCAAGAAGTACTTTTGCAACAACAATATTTTTTGTAAACAATTTTTCATCAGAATCTAAAAACTGTTTTAAGTTTTTATTTTGATTAGTCAAATATTCAACTTTAAGTTCTTTTTGTTTAAAAGCTTCTAATTCATTCTTTAATTTTTTATTTTCATTTTTTATATTGATTAACTCTGTTATACCTTCAGTTGCTTGAGGAAAAAATCTAGTAGGAGATGAGGCTACTAAAGAGACTCTATAAATACCATCGTTGATGATAGCTCTCACAGGTTTCATAAAAGAAAAACCGTAACTATCTAAAAAAAAAATAGAAATTGCTAGGATTATTAAAAAAAATAAAGAAAATTTTTGCGCTGCTCCTCTTTGTAAAAGAGCAGAGCGAAAAGCTATGCTAAAATCATCTCTACTAGAAGACATTTCTTTTTAAAAAAAATTAATACTCAGATAACATTGTAGAGAATAATTCTTCATTCTCTAAAGCTCTGCCTGTGCCTACAGCCACACACGACAAAGGATCATCTGCTATTGTTACAGGTAGACCGGTATCTTGTGATATTAATTTATCAATATTTTTTAATAAAGCTCCACCACCTGTAAGAACTAACCCCATATCAATTAAATCTGCAGATAATTCTGGTGGTGTATTTTCAAGAGCTTCTTTAATTCCAGCTAAAATTTGACTTAGAATTGGCATTAATGCTTCACAAGCATCTTTTTCTGATAACTCAATTTCTTTCGGGGTTCCAGACCTTATATCTCTACCTTTCATTAAAAAAGTATTAGGTGTTGATGGAATAGCTGTACCAATTTCTTTTTTAATTTTTTCAGCTGTAGAATCACCAATTAATAAGTTCATTTTTTTTCTCATGTAATCGATGATTGATCGATCAAGGGCATCACCTGCAACTCTTAGAGATTTTGAGTAAACTACACCACCTAGGGACATAACCGCTATCTCGGTAGTTCCACCTCCAATATCAACAACCATTGAACCAGTAGCTTCTGAAATTGGTAATCCAGCACCTATTGCAGCAGCAATTGGTTCTTCAATTAATTGAACTTTTCTTGCGCCTGCAGCCAACGCTGAATCTTGAATTGCTTTTCTTTCAACCGGAGTTGATCCAGTTGGAACACAGATTAAAATCCTTGGGTTAGCAAAAGCATTTTTCTTATGAACTTTCTTTATAAAGTGTTTAATCATCTCTTCAGTAACTACGAAATCAGCAATTACACCATCTTTTAAAGGTCTAATAGCTGAAATATTTCCAGGTGTTCTACCAAGCATGGTTTTAGCTTCATCTCCTACTGCTAAAACTGATTTTTTTCCTCCATCATCAATTACTGCAACAACAGATGGTTCATTTAATACTACTCCTTGATCTTTAAGAACAACTAATGTGTTTGCTGTTCCTAAGTCGATAGCCATGTCTTGTGACCATAATGATGATAACCCTGTTAATCCCTTAAACCACATATTACATTTCCCCTTTATATTGTGCACTCAGATTTGCATCTGGTGCTGTTTTTTCTCTTTTAATTATTAATTTATTTAATGCACCTAAATAGGCGTTAGCAGATGCAACTAATGTATCTGTATCCGCTGCTTGACCAACCGTAGTTTTACCTTTTTCCTCAATCCTAACACTTACAGTTGCTTGAGCATCTGTTCCTTCAGTTACCGCATGAACATTATATAGTAAAAGTTTAACTTCATGCGGATAAAGTTTTTTAATACATTTAAATATAGCATCGACAGGGCCATCCCCTATTTCAGATGCGTTTTTAATTTCTCCAAATACTTCTAATGTCATCTCTGCTTTTTGTGGCTCACCTGTTCCAGCAAATACTTTTAAAGACTTTAATTTAATAACATTATCTTCTGTCACTAAACTATCATCAACTATTGCTGCTATATCTTCATCGTAAATATGTTTTTTTTTATCCGCTAAAATTTTGAACTTACCAAAAGCTGTTTGAATAACATCATCTGTTACACCAACGTAACCGAGATCATTTAATTTATCTTTAAATGCATGTCGACCTGAATGTTTACCCATCACTAAAGAGGTTTTATGAACTCCTACACTTTCTGGAGTCATGATTTCGTACGTATTTCTATTTTTTAACATACCGTCTTGATGAATACCTGATTCATGGGCAAAAGCATTTTTCCCAACTATTGCTTTGTTAAACTGAACTGGAAAACCTGTTGCATTTGAAACAACTTTAGATGCTTTACTTATAAGTTTAGTATTAATATTTGTAATATAAGGCATTAAGTCATGTCTTGTTCTCATCGCCATTACGACTTCTTCAAGCGCAGCGTTACCTGCTCTTTCGCCTATTCCATTTATTGTACATTCAATTTGTCTAGCTCCTGCCATAACTCCCGCCAAAGAATTGGCTACTGCTAGTCCTAAATCGTTATGACAATGAGTTGAAAGAATAGCTTTATCAATATTTGGAACTTTATTTAACAATGTTTCAATAATTTTTTTAAATTCTGATGGTACCGTATATCCAACCGTATCTGGAATGTTAATTGTTTTTGCTCCACACTTAATTGCAAGTTCAACTGTTTTACACATGTAGTCCATATCTGTCCGTGTACCATCTTCGCATGACCACTCCACATCATCAGTAAATTTTCTCGCGTATGTTACGCTTTCCTTAATCGCATCTAAAACTTCTTCTGGAGATTTATTTAACTTATGCTTCATATGAAGTGGACTAGTAGAAATAAAAGTATGAATTCTAAAATTTTTTGCATGTCTTAGTGCTTCATGACAAGCATCTATGTCTTTTTTTGTTGCTCTAGCTAATCCTGCGGGAATTGATTTTTTTAAAGTTTTACTAATTTCTGTTACTGCTTCAAAATCTCCTGGAGACGCAATAGGAAAACCTGCTTCTATAATGTCTATTCCTAGTTCATCGAAAACTCTTGAGATTTGAAGTTTTTCTTCTAAGCTCATTGAAGCGCCTGGAGATTGTTCCCCATCGCGCATGGTTGTGTCAAAAATTATTATTCTGTTTTTGTCGCTCATTTAATGAAACGTATACTACAATTAAAACTAGAATTTGCAAATACTTATGCAATATACACTTTATTTTCTCGATCAGAATGGGCTAATTTTTGTCTTTATCGACTAACTTGTTTTTACCAATCCAAGGCATCATGGCTCTAAGCTCTTTACCGACTTTTTCAATCGGATGATCAGCTAAATCTTTTCTCATTTTAAGAAAATTCTTTTGACCTGCCTTGTGCTCGTCCATCCACTGTTTGGTAAATTTTCCTGATTGGATGTCTTTTAGAACTTCTTTCATTTTTTCTTTAGTCTTGCTATCTACTATTCTTTTACCTGAAACATATTCTCCATATTCAGCTGTATTTGAAATTGAATAATTCATATTTGCAATTCCACCTTCATAAATGAGATCTACAATTAATTTTACTTCGTGTAGAGTTTCAAAATAAGCCATCTCTGGTGGATATCCAGCTTCTGTTAAAGTTTCAAAACCATTTTTGATAAGCTCAACTAAACCTCCACAAAGAACAGTTTGTTCCCCAAATAAATCTGTTTCACATTCATCTTTAAAAGTGGTTTCAATAATTCCTGACTTACCTCCACCAATTGCTGAAGCATAGGATAATGCTAAATCTCTAGCTTTTCCTGAGCTATCTTTGTGTACAGCCATCAAACAAGGAACACCGCCGCCTTTTTGATATTCACTTCTAACTGTGTGACCTGGACCTTTAGGTGCTACCATAAAAACATCTAAATCTTTTCTAGCGTTAATCAAATCAAAATGAATATTTAAACCATGAGCGAAAGCTAAACTTGTTCCTTCTTTCATTCTTTGTTCAATATGATTTTTATAAATTTCTGATTGAAGTTCATCAGGTGTTAACATCATAACAACATCTGCCCATGCAGCAGCATCAGATAATGACATCACTTTTAAACCTTCTCCTTCAGCTTTTTTTATACTTGAAGAACCCTCTCTTAAAGCAACAACGACTTCTGCAACACCACTATCTTTTAAATTGAGTGCGTGCGCATGACCTTGGCTTCCATAGCCAAAAATTGCTACTTTCTTTTTTTTAATTAAATTTGTGTCTGCGTCTTTTTCATAAAATGTTTTCATTTTTTTCTCCTAGTTTTGTATAAAAATTTCTTCTCCCTTTGTCATCGCAACTGCACCCGTCCTTGAAACACTTATTAAACCTAAAGGTTTTAAAGTTAAAGTTAATTTATCGATTTCTCTTCTTAAAGCAGTTATTTGAATAACAAAAGACTTTTTTGTTTTATCTAGTACAACACAATTATAATTTTTACATAATTTCTTAGCTTTATTAAGTTTTGCTGAAGATCCATTTAATTTAAAAAGGGCTAATTCTCTAAATAATATGTTGGGATCATTTCTTAGAAAATCAGCAACTTTATGAACGGGCACAAGTTTACCTAATTGAAGTTTTATTTGTTGAATAACTTGCGGTGTTCCTTTTGTTACAATTGTTATTCTGGATAAGTGTTTTGTTTTATCAACCTCAGCTACTGCTAATGACTCAATATTATATCCTCTACCAGAAAATAAACCTATTACTCTTGCTAAAACTCCCGCTTCGTTATCTACCCAAACTACAATTATATGATGGTCTTCTTTTCCCAGTTTGGTTGGTTCACTGTAAGCTGACTTAGACTTAACCATTAAACTAGAGTTTTCCCTTCGTCTGAAACATCTTTTTCATCTTCAGGACCTAGAAGCATCTGGTTGTGAGGCTTTCCCGATGGAATCATTGGATAACAATTCTCTTGCTTGTCTACGACACAATCAAATATTACAGGCTTATCAGAATTAATCATCTCCTTAATTTTTTCATCTAGTTCATTAGGTGTTTTGGCTCTTATTCCAATTGCTCCATAAGCTTCAGCTAGTTTAACAAAATCTGGCAAAGCTTCGGTGTAACTTTCAGAGTAATTTTTATCATGAAGTAATTCCTGCCATTGTCGGACCATCCCCATATACTCATTGTTTAAAATAAAGATTTTAATAGGGAGTCTGTATTGAACTGCTGTCGACATTTCCTGCATATTCATTAAGATCGATGCTTCTCCAGCAATATCTACTACTAATTTTTTTGGATGCGCTATTTGAACTCCAATTGCTGCTGGTAAACCATATCCCATAGTTCCTAGTCCCCCAGAAGTCATCCATCTATTGGGCTTATTAAATTTATAGTGTTGAGCTGCCCACATTTGATGTTGACCGACTTCTGTAGTGATAAAAGTATCTTGTTCTTTAGTTAATTCATAAAGTCTTTGAACTGCGTATTGTGGTTTAATTGTTTTACTGCTGTTTATAAAATTAAGAGATTTTTTTTCTCTCCATTTATCAATTTGTGACCACCATTTAGAGGTTTTTTGTTTATTTGAATTAATAAAATTTTTATTTTTTATTTTAAATCTAATTATCAATTTATCTAATAAATCTGAAACGTCACTAGTAATTGCTAAATCAACATCAACATTTTTACCAATTGAAGATGGATCTATATCAATATGAATTTTTTTAGATTTTGGTGAAAATTCATCTATCTTGCCTGTAATTCTATCATCAAACCTTGCGCCTATATTGATCATTAAATCACAATCGTGCATAGCGTTATTCGCTTCATAAGTTCCATGCATTCCCAGCATTCCTAAAAATTGAGGATCGTCTCCTGGATATGATCCCAATCCTTGTAAGGTCGAAGTAATAGGAAAACCCGTTAATGAAACTAATTCTCTCAATAATTTACTTGCTTTAGGACCAGAATTTATAACTCCACCACCTGTGTAAAAAATGGGTTTAGACGAATTTTGCATCATTTCGATAAATTTATCTATGTCTTTTGGATTTATTTTATTTGACTTAGATCCATTTAATTTTTGTGATGATTTAATTTTCTTAAATTTATAAGTTCCTTTATTAAATTGAATATCTTTTGGAATATCAATTAAAACTGGTCCTGGTCTTCCTGTGGTAGCAATTTCAAATGCTCTATGCATTATGTCAGATAAATCATTTACATCTTTAACTAACCAATTGTGTTTTGTGCATGGTCTAGTAATTCCCGTTGTATCACATTCTTGAAAAGCATCTGTTCCAATTAAATGCGTTGGAACTTGCCCTGAAATACAGACAAGTGGAACTGAATCCATATATGCATCTGTTAAAGCAGTCACAGCATTTGTTGCACCAGGTCCAGAAGTTACCAAAAGAACTCCAGGTTTGCCGCTAGATCTTGCGTAACCCTCCGCAGCGTGGCCAGCGCCTTGCTCGTGTCTTGCTAAAATATGTTTTATAGATTTATGATTATGTAATTCATCATATATAGGAAGCACTGCTCCACCAGGATAACCAAAAATAAATTCAACATTTTGGTCTTCTAGTGCTTTAAATACTATCTCTGCTCCACTAATTAATTTAGGCATATTTTGTGTTAATGGTTTTCCCCTCTATTAACAATCTAGCCTAGAAATAGTTTCCGTCAAGTTTTAGCTGACAACTTTTAAAGTTTTTTTAAAAAGAACAGATAAATCTTTAGAATAAAGCTTATTCCAGTTCTTCATGTGACCTCGCGCCCAAGTTTTCTGTCTCTTTGCGTATTGTCTCGTCTTTATATTTATTAGTTCTTTACATTGATCCAATGTAATTAAACCTTTTAAATAACTATTTATTTCCTGAACACCAATTAATTTATTTGCTGATAATGATTTATGTAATTTAAGAGTATTGAATTGTTTTACTTCTTCAACGCATTTATTTTTAAACATTTTTTCTGTTCTTATTGATATCTTTTTTAATAATTCTTCTCTTGGAATTTCAATAAATATTTTTTTAATATCATAATCAACAAAATCTGACTTAGTATTTAGTGTCCAATCAAATAAAGATTTTTTTGTTTTAATCATTACCTCATAAGCTCTTTGGGACCTTTGAGAATCACTAGGTAGAATTACGTCTTTGACTTTTGGATCCATTTCTAAAAGTTTTTTATAAAATTTTGTATATCCAAGTTTTTTAAAAAGACTTCTAACCTTATTTCTAGTTTTAACATCTATATTAGGAATTTTGCTAATTCCTTTGGTTATAGTATTAAAATATAAGCCAGTACCACCAATTATTATTGGTACCTTATTATTTTTTAAACATGTGTTAATTTTAACTTTAGTTTTTTTTAACCAATCTCCAACAGAAAAATATTCTTTTACTGAAACTATGTCATATAAATGGTGTTTAACTTTTTTAAAATCTTGATTATTAGGCTTAGAAGATAAAATTGAAAACTCTTTATATATCTGCATGCTATCTGCATTAATAATTTCACCTTTTATTTTTTTTGCTAATTGAATTGCTAATTTAGATTTTCCTGATGCAGTAGGGCCGAATAAGAGAATAATTTTTTTAGACAAAACTAATTTACTTTAACACCAAGATATCTTCTTTGATTGTCTTTATTAATAACTGTTATTAATAAAGTTTTCTTTCCTTTTTTAAAAATCTGATTAACAACATTATCTAAATCTGTAGATTTTGTTATTGGAGTTTTTTGAACTTCAATAATAATATCATTAACATTTAATAGTCCGACTAATGAACTTTTATTAGAGATTTTTACTATCACAGCACCTTTAGTGTTTTTATCTAATTTTCTTGACTCTATATCTTGTTTGTTCACATCTCTTACAGTTATTTTTAAACTATCTATTTCTATTTCTTTATTAGTCACTGGTGGTTTTTTTGCTTTAAACTCTTCACTAGATTCTAGTCTTCCAAGCACTAATCTTTTTGTAATTAATTTTTTGTTTCTCCAAATTTTAAGCTGAACACTTTTTCCAACTTTTGTATTAGCAACTACTTTTGGTAAAGTTCTCATTGTATCTATTTTTTTTCCATCAAATTCTAAAATAATATCAGCTGCTTTAATTCCTGCTTTATCTGCTGGGCTGTTTTCACCAACGCTTGCAACTAAAGCACCTTCAGGTTTTTTAAGTTTTTCTACTTCTGCTATTTCCTTAGTAACTTCTTGAATGCGAACACCTAGCCAACCTCTTCTTGTTTCACCATAGTCTATTAGTTGATCAATTACATTTGAGGCTGCGTTTGCAGGGATTGCGAATCCAATACCTATAGAGCCAGATTGTCCTGGCGCAATAATGGCCGTATTAATTCCAATAACTTCTCCATTAAGATTAAATAATGGTCCACCCGAATTTCCTTGATTTATAGAAGCATCGGTTTGAATAAAATCATCATAACGAGTTAAATTAATATCTCTATTTCTAGCAGAAATAATTCCAGAGGTGACAGTTCCACCTAAACCAAATGGATTTCCAATTGCTACAACCCAATCCCCTACCCGGGCTTTATCAGAATCTCCAAATTTTACTGCCTGGAACTTATCTTTAGTTTCCATTTTTAAAACAGCAATATCCATATAGGGATCTGCGCCTACTACTTTAGCTTTATATTCTTTGGTTCCAATTCTAACTAAAATATCTTCCGCACCTTTAATTACGTGATTATTTGTTATTACAACTCCATCTTCTTTAATGATAAATCCAGATCCTAAAGCTGAAGCTTGTCTTTCTGACGGTTGATTTTTTTCAAAGTCCTTGAACATTTCTCCAAAAGGTGAACCTGGAGGAAATTGAAATGGAAATTGTCTGCCTTCCGTTTTAACTGTTTGAGTTGTTGAAATATAAACAACCGAAGGCATTAATTTTTCAGCTAAGTCAGCGAATGACTCAGGTATAGCTTTAGCATTAGATAAGAAGCTTAAATTTAAAATAAAAATAGAAAAAAATATTTTTTTAAAGATACTCATTTAACTTTTTATATACCAAATTATTAAAAAACCTATAATCAAAAAAGTAACACCGAAACCTCTAAGTTTGTTCTCTGGTGTGTTTTTGATTACTTCTAGCATTTTTTTAATTTTTTGCGGGAAAATGGCAATAAATAAACCTTCAATAAAAAAGAGCAATCCTACTGCTGTAATAAGATCGTTCATTTAAAATCTTATTTTGGCTTCATAGCCTTACCGAAAAATTTAAAGAATTCACTATCAGGTGATAAAACTAAAGATGTTTCCCCACCAATTAAAGCAGTCTCATAAGCTTGCATTGCTCTATAAAAAGCAAAGAATTGAGGATCTTGACCAAAAGCACTAGCAAAGATTTTATTTCTTTGACCATCACCTTCACCTTTCATAATCTCAGATTTTTTATTGGCATTAGCTAAAAGTACTGTTACATCTTTGTCAGCTGTTGATCTTATCTTTTGAGCAATCTCAGCACCTTGTGCTCTAAATTCTTTTGCTTCTCTCTCTCTTTCTGTCTGCATTCTTTTGTAAATAGCATCACTGTTGGCTGGAGGTAAGTCAGCTCTTTTTATTCTTACATCTACTATTTGAATGCCCAAGGTTTTAGCTTCAGTATTAACATCATTTTGAATAATTGCCATTTGTTTAGCTCTATCAGTAGATAGTAATGTAGCTAATTCTTGTGTTCCTAATACACCTCTAATTCTTGAATTTATAATTGTAGATAATCTTGATCTTGCAACTCTTTCGTTGCCAACTGAAATATAAAATTTTAAGGGATCAACAATTTTAAATCTAGCAATTGCATCTACAATTAATCTTTTTTGATCAGCTGCAATAACTTCTTGTGGTGCATTATCTAAGTTCAAAATTCTTTTATCTAAAAAAACTACATTTTGAATAAATGGTAATTTAAAGTTTAAACCTGCTTTAGAAATTATTTTTTTTGGATCACCAAATTGAAGGACAATAGCTTGATTTATTTCTTGAACAATAACAATAGATTGAAATAAAAAAACTCCGATCACTACAATAGCTGGTATTATAAATTTAGGTATTTTCATTATTTTGGAGCTTTCTTTTTAAGTTCTGGTAGTGGCAAATAAGGTACTACGCCTGAGCCTGAATTTTTATCAATAATAACTTTATCAATATCAGCTAAAACTTTTTCCATTGTTTCTAAATACATTCTTTCTTGTGTAACTTGTTTTGCAACTTTATATTCATTGTAAATAGCTAAGAATCTACTTGCTTCACCTTCAGCTTTAGCAACAACCTCTTTTTTATAAGCTTCAGCTTGCTGTAAAACTTGTTCAGCTTCACCTCGTGCTCTTGGGATGACATCATTAGCATAACCTTCTGCTTCATTCTTTGATCTTTCTCTATCAGCTCTTGCTGCTTGTACATCTCTAAATGCATCAATTACTTGCGCTGGTGGGTCAGCTTGTTGTGTTTGAACTTGTGTAATTTGAATACCTGAGCCATATTCATCTAAAATCTGTTGAGTGATATCTTGAACTTCAATTTCTATGCTCGCTCTTCCCTCTGTTAAAATAGTTTGAATATTATTTTTTGCTATCACTTCTCTCATTGCAGTTTCTGAAGTAGCTTTAACTGTCTCAATAGGACTTTGAATATTAAATAAAAATTTTCCTGCATCTTTAATTACCCAAAAAACTGAATAATTAATATCAACGATATTTTCGTCTCCTGTTAACATTAAGCTTTCTTCAGGTACGTTTCCAACACCAGAAGATCTACCGGTATCACTTGCTGGTCTAAAACCAACATCAACTCTATTAACTTTTGTAACTTTCGGAGTTAGCACTCTTTCGAAGGGTGTTGGTAAATGATAATGCAATCCAGGTTGTGTCATATTCACAAATTTACCAAATCTTAAAACAACTCCCTGTTCATCTGGTAAAACTCTATAAAGACCGCTTGCAACATAAAGAACTATAATAATAATTAGTCCAGTAATTATAGGTTTAGATCCTCCTGATTTACCACCTGAAAATTTGTTAAATGTTTTTTGAATATTTCTTATAATGTCATCTAAACTTGGTGGTTGTTGCCTAGTACCCGAACCATTACCATTATTAGGACCTCCACCACCTGGAGGTGGTGATCCCCAAGGCGATTGATTTTTAAAAATTTTATCTTTGAAACTCATGACACTTTATATAGTGACTTTTTACTTAAAAACAAGTTAAGTAACAGCGATATTATGACCGAAAAAAAAGAGGAAATAGACCGAGCGTTGAAGGAAAAGCTTGCACCTAAGCAGTTTATTAAAAATCCAATAAATGGAACAAAATTTACTATATTAGTTTCTAGCGCTAAAGGCGGGGTTGGTAAATCTACTGTAGCCATAAATTTAGCTTTTGCTCTGCAAAATTTAGGAATGAAAGTTGGGATTTTAGATGCAGATGTCTATGGCCCCTCTCTACCAAAATTGATTAAATTAAATGAGAAACCAAAAAGTGAGGATGGAAAAGCTTTAATTCCATTAGAAAAATATGATGTTCAATGTATGTCCATGGGGTTTTTGGTAGATGAACAAACCCCCATGATATGGCGTGGACCTATGGTTATTAGCGCACTAAAAACAATGACTCAAAAAGTTTTATGGAAAGATAGAGATATAATCGTAGTTGATATGCCGCCAGGTACAGGTGATACTCAGCTTACTTTTGCTCAGGAAGTAAAAGTTGATGGAGCAATTATAGTTTCTACACCTCAGGACTTAGCTTTATTAGATGTGAAAAGAGGAATACAAATGTTTGATAAAACAGGAGTTAAAATTTTAGGCTTAATTGATAACATGAGTTTTTTTAAAGGAGATGATGGTAAAGAATATAAAATATTTGGAGAAGGTGGAGTTGAAAAAACTGCAAATGAATTTAATAAAAATTTTCTTGGTAAAATTCCTATACATCAAGATTTAAGAGATGCTACAGACAAAGGTGATCCATTAACTCATTCTGATCCTGAGCACGAAGTATCAAAAATATTTAAAGATATAGCTGAAAAAATTAAACTAGCTTTTCAGTAAATTCAAAAGAATTCATTAACTCATTCCATTCTCTTTTTGATAATCCTGAACTCTCAAAATCAACCTGTTCACCTTTAGCCATTTTTTGAATTACCTGCTTGCCTTTAGCAGAAACATGAACTGCTCCTACTCTATAATCTAAAAAAGCAGCGTGAGTAATTGGCACCCACTTTTTAACTGTTTCTAGCATCGCTTCTGCATATACTCTTATTTCATATTGAGCGTGACTATCTGCTCTTAAGAACAAAAAGTTTAAAAGATTAAGTAAATCTGTTTTCCAGTACCACTGTGTATAAGAATTTAATGTTAAATTCATTCTAGCAAGCTCTCTTGCTAGACCTGATTTATTTTCATCAATTTTCGTTCCGTCAAATCTTTCGTTAAGCATTTTTTCATAATTGTCATAAGTTCTGCTAGCATCATCTTTTAAAATTTTAAGAACTTCATCAGCTTGGTCACCTGTAATTAAATCTCCTCTACCTTGTCTGTTAATTGAAGATTGTGCAGATAATTGCTCTTTAGCTGGAATATAAAATTCTTTATCTAAAATAGAGTATCTTGCTGAATATTCATTTACATTTGCAGTCCTGTGTCTAATCCACTGACGTGCAATAAATATTGGAAGTTTAATATGATATTTTATTTCACACATTTCAAAAGGAGTTGAGTGCCAATGTCTCATCAAGTATTTAATTAAACCTTCATCTGTTGAAACTTTTTTTGTTCCTTTTCCATAAGAAACTCTTGCAGATTGAACAATTGAACTATCGTCACCCATGTAATCAACTACTCTCACAAAGCCGTGATCTAAAACTGGTAAGGCTTCATAAAGAATTTTTTCTAATTCTGGAGATGTAACTCTTTTAGTTTCGTACTTTTGGGCTTGTTGATCTGCAATTTCTTGCTGCTGTTCTTGTGTAAGTTTCATTGAATGAATATAAATTACTATGTATATATTTATAAGAATTTTTCTATTAAATATTTAAAATATTATACAACTTAAGATAGTGTTAATAAATATTTATGAAAAATTCATTTTATGAAGAATTTTTTATTAAATAAATTTAAAACTCTAATCATATTTTTAATTATATTTTTTACTTGTATTCTAGCAATACACTTTGATTTTTTTCACATTAAAACAGAAATTTATAAAAAATACCCAAATCTTTTTTTGCGCCATTTTTTACTAGAAGGTAATTCTGTTAAAAATAACGTCTTAAATGACTATAATATTAGATTTTTACCTAATACACAATTTTTTAAATTAAATTTAATTAAAAAAAAATTAATATTTGATGAACAATATTATAATCCAGAATCTCAAAATAAAAAATCTACGTCATACAGTTCATGGGGCACTTTTTACTTAGAAAATTATAATAATAAATTAATTGTTACAGATTATAGGGGAAGTATTTATTATCATGACAAATTAAATGACGCTTTAAATAACTCAAAAAAACAACTTAAGCTCAAAAAGATCAAAAATGATTTAAATCCAATACGGGTTTACGATACTTTCTTACATCAAAACAAACTTTATGTTTCTTACACGACTAAAAAGAATGGGTGTAAAAAAATAAATATAAGTGTAGCAGAGTTTAATTTGAACTCTTTAAAATTTGAAGATTTCTTTAACCCCATTGAGTGTAACGAAACTGGTGGAATTGGTAGAATGCAATTTTTTATACATCAACAAGAACCTGGTATTTTAGTTACTACCATGGAGGGAATACATGATGAACCAGGAGTTAATTCTCAAAATGATAAATCAGTATTTGGTAAAATAGTTTTTATAAATCTTAAAAATTTAAATCATTATAATTTTTCTAAAGGACATAGAGTGGCCCAAGGATTGTATGTAGATAAAGATTTAATTATAGCTTCCGAACATGGTCCAAGGGGTGGAGATGAAGTTAATAAAATAATCTATAAAGAAAATTATGGTTGGCCGATAGCCTCTTATGGAGAACGATATGATTTTAATTATGAAAAAAAACCTCATTATAAAAAAAGCCATGAATTGTTTGGCTTTAAAGAACCAATCTATTCTTTTCGTAATGGTCTAGGAATTTCAGAAATATTAATGTTGAAAGAAGATTTTTCTAATTTTTTTTTTAAAGATGTGCTTGTCATAAGCACTTTGGGAGCTAAAAGTATTTTCTTTGCTAATCTTGATAATAGTTTTAACCGCTTCTTAAGCTTAGAAAAAATTTTTTTAAATGAAAGAATTAGAGATTTAAAATATCATAATGATACCAACTCACTTTTACTGGCATTTGAAGAAAATGGTGAATTAGGTATTCTCTCCTCAGGAAATTAAATTATCCTTAATCTTTTTTTTTGATGAAATTCTGATACACTCTAAAAGTTGGCTTGCCAACTATGACGATAAACGAATTTCGTAATAAACATTACGGACGTCGGGGCAGTACCGACCACCTCCACCATTTTTAACTTATGGGGGTGAAATAGGATCGACGGATGTCTAAAGGCTATTCTTTCGTACGAGATGGTTCCGACGTAACGGGCCAATTTACAAATGCTAACGAAAGTTACGCACTTGCTGC
>Ga0209631_10000626_pt1 | contig 48287 bp, 34 predicted proteins | sample COG_08_FD_184752 | JGI IMG/M metagenome (GOLD analysis project Ga0209631, IMG submission 184752) | Pelagic Microbial community sample from North Sea - COGITO 998_met_08 (SPAdes) (version 2) | ecosystem: Environmental > Aquatic > Marine > Neritic zone/Coastal water | place: Helgoland, sampling... | reverse complement strand
CGATTTAATGAGGTCCTCCGCGGTAAAGAACAACACTTCTTAATAAAAGTATGATGCGTGTATTTAAAAAGTAGCGTTAGCGTAAAAGCGCGCGTAAAATAGTGCGTATGTAAAAACAACAAACGTGTTAGGCAGAGCAGTGAGATATATGAAAAAGCGTTAAAAAAAAAAGAAAGCTCTTTCTCTCTCTTTCTCGTGTTTTTGGTCTCTTTCTGTTCGTTCGAGCGAAGATATTTTTGCTTCTTCTTTGTGATATTTCATATATGAGAGTTTTTCGGCGAAAAAGCGTCAGGGGAATGCTCAATTCCTCCTTTTTTTCTACGCACTCAAGGTACGCACGCCGTTGCACATCAACTTCTTCTTCGTCGTCTTCTTTGTCGTCTCCTTCGTTTTGACGACGATGATAAAAAGGAGAGTGGTGGTGTTCTCATTCTTCTGCTTTTTCCACGCGTTCTCAAAGCGTTCAAAATCTCTCTCTGAAAGAAAAAGAGAATTGAAAGAGAATTGAATCGGAACGTGTGATCCCGATCACTTTTTGCCGCCGTGTCGCATCGGATGCGTCGCGCATTAATTCATTAACGAACGCTTTCATCCTCTTCATCTTCTTAATAAAACCAGCCAAGTCACAACACACAGAAAACCACAGAAAGAACAAAATGTCCTCTGATTTGAAATTCGAAACCATGCAAGTCCACGCGGGGCAAGTCCCGGACCCGACGACGAACGCACGCGCGGTGCCAATTTATGCCACCACCTCGTACGTGTTCAACGACGCGAAACACGGCGCGGATTTATTCGGCGCGAGAGCGTTCGGGAACATTTACTCGAGAATCATGAACCCAACGAACGATGTTTTCGAGAAGAGAATCGCGGCGTTGGAAGGCGGAGTGGCGGCGTTATCGGTGTCGAGTGGACAATCGGCGCAGTTTTTGGCCATCTCGACTATTTGCAACGCCGGCGATAACATCGTGTCGAGCGCGAACTTATACGGCGGGACGTACAACCAGTTCAAGACGATGTTTCCGAGTTTAGGGATTAACGTGAAGTTTGCCAGCCAAGAAGATCCGGCGAGCTTTGAAAAGTTGATCGATGCCAACACGAAGGCGTTGTACATCGAGACTCTCGGGAACCCGTCGTTTTTGGTTCCGGATTTTAAAGGCATGAAAGCCGTCGCCGAGAAGCACGGGATTCCGTTGATTTGCGATAACACCTTTGGTGGTGGTGGATACGTCTGCCAACCGTTGAAGTTGGGCGCGGATATTGTCGTCGAATCTGCCACGAAATGGATCGGCGGTCACGGGACGACCATCGGGGGTATCATCGTCGACGGCGGGAGCATGAACTGGAACAACGGCAAGCACGGTAAGATTTGCGATCCGTCTCCGGCGTACCACGGCTTGAAGTTTTGGGACACCTTTGGCCCGGACGGCGTGTTGGGTGCCAACGTGGCGTTTATCGTCAAAGCCAGATTTGAAGGTTTGAGAGATTTGGGGATGGCGTTGAACCCGATGGCGGCGTTTCAGTTGATTCAAGGCGTCGAGACGTTGGGCTTGAGAATGGAACGACACTGCGAAAACACCGTCAAGTTGGCCAAATATTTGGAAGGACACAAAGGCGTCGCATGGGTTTCGCACCCGTCGTTGAAATCCCACCAATCGCACAAAACCGCGGAGCAGTACTTCCGTAAGGGTTGCTACGGCGCCGTGTTGTGCTTTGGCGTGAAGGGCGGTTTGGAAGCCGGGACGAAGTGCATCGACGCGTTCAAATTGGCGAGTCAATTGGCCAACGTCGGAGACGCGAAGACTTTGGTCATCCACCCGGCTTCTACCACGCACGAGCAGTTATCTCCGGAAGAACGAACGGCGAGTGGCGTGAACGACGAGATGATTCGCGTTTCGGTTGGTATTGAACACATCGACGATATCATCGCCGATTTTGAGCAAGCGATCGCGGCGAGTCAATAAATCTTATCATCAACGACGCGGAACGCGGAACGCGAGAGAGATAAGTGGAAGGAGAGAGGTAATGCTAATCTAAAGGCGTAATCTTACTACTATATTTACCGGTATGTACCGAAGTAAAATTCTTTTTAATATTATTACAAGTGTAATGTTTTTTATGTCAACAATCAACAACACACTACACGCAATCAACACGTTTCAACTCAAAAATTCAATGATGCAGAGACGAGAGAGAGGAAAGAGACAGCTCTCGCAGACCATCATCACACCTCTCATCATCATTCTCGCAAGTATTCTTTTATTATATTTTATTATATGTATAGATGTTTTCTTTCCTTTTCCAAAAGATTTTTATTACTGGTTGGCGGCGACGTTGTGAGACTCCATGTATTGATCCAAAACCCATCGAGGGAGTCGATGATAACACGTCTCTTCTCCACTCGCGCTTCGTGATTTCATGGAATTATCGCTGCTCGACTTCTTAATCTTCGCCGCCACTTTGTTTTGTTGTTGTTGCTTTTCTTTCTTCTCTCCAAGTTTTGATCTCTTGTTCGCTACGGTCGTCTTCTTTCTTTGTTGTTGTTGTTGAGAAGAAGACGCACTCAAACCACCTCTCTGTGCGACGAGGCCACCATTAATAGCTTCGAACCCTTCTAATTGTTTCACCAATCCGACTTCATTCTTCCACAAATTCGCTCGCGAAAAGGCTTCGGTCGGTTCCGGCGGCGTCGCGCATATCGCGTCTCTTTGCCTCGTCGCCACGATGCCGGGCGTACTCACCGCCGGGAAGAAGGCCAAACACGACGCCGCCACGGTCGCGTCGCAGTTCACCGGCTCGTTCGGCTCATTCACCATGTGTTCCACCGTATTCGGTGCGTTTTTTTTGCTGACGATATTATCGGAATCTGCTCGCGCCGCATTCATCGGCGTTCGCTCTCCGTCGCCCGACCCGGCGGACGACGAAGGAAGTTGGCAGTTTCTATAAATCTCCGGCTGTAAATCCGCTCTTCGACGAAAACACTCCAAAGCTAAACGTTCGGCGACATCTTTGTACGCAAAAGGTGGCTCCTCTTCGTGCTGTATTCTTCGAGTGTGATAATTTTCTCTTCTCTCGTCGTATCGATCTTCGTTTTCTTCTTCTGAGTTTTCTTGATCTCTCGTTTCCGAGCGCGCTCGAAAGAGAAACGCCGGTCCATCGAAATACTCATCCTCCTCCGATTCATACATCGCCACCGCTTTTCTCTTCTTCGCTTGCTCCACGGCTTTCTGGTGATGATAGTTTCGGTCTTGAAGTTTCGTGTGTCCTCCTCCACCACCTCCCATCATGTTGAAATCACCTCCACCCGAACTCGTCGTCGTCGCGTTTCTCCCCGTCTCGCGTCTCTCTTCTTTCTTCTTTGTGTGCGCCGCCTTGTGCGCGATACTCGCCGTACACAAATCGTCCGGTACGTGTTCTTTTAACGCGTACGTACTCGGTGCAACTCTTTGAAAGTGCGCATCTTGCGATAACGCCGCGGTGACTGAGTTATTCGGCGTCTTGCACGTCCCCCAGTTATACAAGTCCAACCGCTTCGCGATGCTCACAATGTTCGCCACCGTCATTCCTCCCGGCCCCGCCATCGCCAACAAAGCGTACGCCGAATGTTTAATCGTCCCGAGCTCGTATCCTAAACTCATCGCTTTTTTGGAAAAATCCTCGTCAATTTTCAAAACCGTGTCTGGATCGAACGTTTTCGGATCAGTCGAAATCGGTTTCTTATTCTTCAACTTTTGCTCAAACGCCGAGAGCGGTTTCGTCTCGATATCGTCCTCGTCCTCGTCGTCGTCGTTCCCCTTTTCGTGCGTTTGTGCGCTCTTCTTTTCTTCGCTTTGGTTTTGTTGCGCGCTCCCGACTGCGCCTTTCTCGTTCGTGTTCTCGTTCCGTAATCCTCCTCCAAAGCTGGAATTATCCTCCTCTTCCTCCGTTTCCACGGACGCGCTCGAATCTCTCTTCTGCAACGCGAGCGTCTCTTTTTTCCCTCTCGCTGGGGACCGCGGCGGCACGGAATTTTCGTTTCCCTCACCCTGATGGATGTGCATTTTTTTATTCCCATCTTTATTATTACACTCCAAACGGGACGAGTGTCGCATCGAAACCACCGTTTGTGTTGTTCCCGTCATCTGTGTTGTTTTTCTTCTTCTTCTGCTTCTTCTTTCGCTCAAAACGCGTTCTCGCACTCCTCCTCTCGTATCCTTCTTCTTTCGTTTTAATCCTACGTGTAATGAAGACGTGAGTTTGAATTGTAATCAGTCAGTATTTTTTGTGTCTTTTTTGGTCCAAATTTTGCGCTTCAAAAGGGCGAGCGCTTTTCCCCCTTTTGGTGTCTTTTCCCGCGAGATTTCTCGTTTTTTTTTTTTTTTTTTTGCTTCTCTGACTCAGAAGCGAAGGACAGAAATGAAAGCTTTTCGTTCTTTCAACGCGCTCTCGAGCAGGCGCGAGTTTCTCTTCTTTTCTGAGTTTCTCTTTTTTGAGCGCAGATCTGATGCGCGCGATTCTCTTTTACGAGGAGAGAAGCGGACGCGGACGCGTTCTCGTTCGCGAGAACCTTCCTTTGGAGAGCGATGAATTCGCTTTATAATAGACGCGAATTGGAAATGCGCAAAACGAACTCTCTCTCGTTTTTTTTCTGAATCCTTCGAAAAAAAGGAAAAAGGTGCCCGCTCGCTCGAAATCTCTGCACGCGCGCGCGCTCTCTCACGGCGAACGCGAAGAAGCGCGAGGGGGAAAAACGGTCGAAATCTATCGCGTACCTTTACTTGCACGCGTTCGTGTGCTTTTTATTCGCGCGAGTTCTTTTTTCTTTCTTCTTGCGTGTGTTTTGTTTGCGCGCGCTTGGTTTTGACGACATTCTTTCTTCTTTCCCGTTTCCAAAACGAAGATATTTTTCGATTTTCCTTCTGTTTTTTAGGCGAAACTGCGCAAAAGGGGGAAATGGGAACGAAAAAGAAGGCACGAAGTGATGAAAGAAAGAGGTGTTTTTTTTTGTTTTTTGGCGGGAAAGATTTGTCTGTTGTTTTGCCCAAAAGCACACAGACATGAATCATCACGTTCTTTGTAAAGGTGGGGGGAGAGGCGTTCAACTCGCTTTCGCGGCTTTTTACTTCGTCCAACGACGATAACGTCTAAACTACGCGTACTATTATTACTACTACTGCTAAAAAAAGAGCTCACGACGACGCGATGTAAAAACAAGCATCCACCAAGGCAACGCACCTGAGCTGTTTTTAACTAACCCGTGGCGACGCCCCATAACATCGTCAACAGAAAGACTTGGAGCAAACCTCTGGCGAAGTGTTGCGGCGGCGTCAACACCATCATCTCTTCCGTGGCGTCCGGGGGTAACGGTCCCGGGGAGTTGTTCGTAAACATATACGTGTTCGCGGGGGTTACAGCTAACGTTAACGCGAATAACCCAAACGCGGAGACTTTCCCGAGGGAGGAGTTCGGATCGACGACGAGCGAGAGCGTGCCTAAACCGCCTACAATTTCGCACGCGCCGGTCCAATTGACGTGGAATCGCTTCGAACCCGGGAGTTTCCAGAGGCCTCCGAACGCGTTTTCGTGCGGTACCATGGCATCAAAACCTTCCGGTAACGCGAAGTGCGCAGCTCCGGCGAGCACGTACGTCAGGCCGAGCAAAGGCCACGTGCGCTTGGAAAACTGAAAAACAAAGTCCGGAACAAGCTCTTCCACGAAAGGGCCGACTTTCGCGCACGAGACGTACGTCAACAGACACAGACCGATCCATATCGAAACGACGACCAAAATTTGCGTCCGGTCGTCTTGTTGGGAGACCCACGCGCCTTTGTATCCAGGTTGCGCCCACGGCGATGAGAGGGAATTGTCTTCTTTGTCTTCTTCTTTTCGTGCTTTCTTGGAGTCGTCGTCGTCGTTCGTTGCGCGGATGTGGAGTCGACGATGAGAAGCTTTTAATGGTGCGCTGAAAGGGTGCGTCCTCGTCGTCGTCAGACACGCTTTTGTCGTCGTCGTCGTCGTGGTACACTTCGCGCTCCGCGAGGAGGAGGAAGAAGAATCTTTACGACGGGTGAGCGTTACGGTTGGTGAGAAAGCGCGCATCGTCATCGTCATCATATCTTCTTGCTTTTGTGGGGAGAAAAAATGGTGGAAAGTGAGAACCGAAAACGCTTTACGTTCGCGACGAGTACCAACACCCCAACCACACGCTGACTGGAAAGAAGAAAGGGTGGTCACTTCCTGTTTTTCCCACCCTTCTTGTTTCGCAGTTTCTCTTTGACGACGCCACCAGAGTTTTTACCGCCGCCGTGAATGCTCTTCTTGGACCGCTCTTGGCCGCCGCCGCCGGCGTGATGTTTGCCTTGCGTTTGACGTAACCGCGCCGGGGTCATCATCTTTCGTTTTTTCTTCTTCTTTTGCACGTCGTCGTTTACGTCGTCGATATCGACGTTGTTGTTGTCATTGGTGGTGGTCGTAGTGGTACTTTTCTTGGTGGTTTTCTTGGTGGTTCCATCTTTACTGCGGTCCTCCTCGTCGTTTTCCGCGCTCTCGCCTAACTGCGCCGCGAGGTGCGTCAACACCGCTTTCACCGGGTTCTCTTTGAACGTCGGGTGCTTCAACACCATCTTCATCCGGTCGTTCTCCACTCGTGCGATCAGTTCCCGTTTTTTATTATTCGTATTGCTCCCTTTCTTCTTCCCTCCTCCTCCTAACAAAGCGCTCGACAACATCCTCGACATCTTCTTCGACCTTTCGCCGCCTTTCATCGACACAGCCGCCGTCGTCTCCAACAACGATGTGTTCAAATCCTTCGCGAAGTCCGCCAAGCCGAACAAAAGATTCTTCCGTTTCTTTTTCTTCGATTTCACGCTCGACTGTTTCGAGACGCTCGATTCGTGCGTCCGGCGTATCTCTGTTGTGCGTGTTTGCGCGTTTAAGAGAGAGAAAGAGAGAGAGAAAGAGGAACGGTTTACGAGGTGAGCACATGGGAAAAGAAACGACCACAACGGAGTAAAAGAACGAACGCACTCTCTAAAAACCTCGCCTTCTTCGTCGCTTTCTTCATCGCGTGTTTCGCTATTCTCACGCCTTCAAACGACGACTTTACATCAGTTTTGGACGACGGGTTTCGGGGGGTCATCATCGAACCGCTTTCAAGCCTTTCTTTGGAAGTAGTAAATTGGAAACTTGTGAGGAATTCCTCGTTTGAAAAGGTGCACAAAACGCGCGCAGCAACGCGCGGTTGACGCATCACAACATCACGACAGAAAATCATGCTCCGAGCAATCGCGCGAGGCAGCGCGTCGTCCTTTTCGAAGAAACCAAGGCAAGGGCGCGCTTTGCAAGAAGAGTCGGACGTGCAGAAGTTGTTCTTATTGACGCAGTTTCGGGAACGGACGATGATGATGACGCGAGAGAGGAACGAGCGCGAAGGAGAGGAGGAGGACAGCAGGGCGAGAAGAGAAGCGGTCGCGAAGGAAGTTTTGGAGGCGTCGACCAAGTGTTCGTCGGCGGAGAGGAAAGCGCGAGTGTGGAGGAGCGTTCAGACGCAGCTGACGACGATTGGTTTGGATTTGATGGGGAGGACCGGGGATATCTCAGAGACGAATACCACGAATAAGAATACGGTAAAACCGTCCGACGGCGTCGAAAACGAAGAGGGGGTGTTTTTAAGTGGACCAGCTTCGGTAGGGACGGTGGTGTCGTTGTATCCGGGGATAGTATACGCGAAAGAAGCTTTGAGGTTTCTCAAAGGCTTTCCGAACGTGGCGAAAGAGAACGCTTTTTTGGTCGCGCGGTACGACGATACCGTCGTGGACGCAAAGCCGTGGGAGGAAGAACGGAGGCGGAGTAGCAGCGAGAGGAGTTCGAGTGGAGTTGTTGAAGGTAGTAGCGATATTGAGAGTAGCACTAATAGTTCGGGTAGTAGTAGTTGGCCCGGTTTTCCTCTTCGAGAAGACTTGGAAAAGGAAAAAATTGTCGGCGCTTTGAAGAAAGAGTGGGTGGAGAAGCTTCCGCCGTGGCTGGAGAAGCTCTCCAGACCAGAGTTACACGCGAAGATAAAAAGGGCGTGCCTGGACGTTTCAACGGACCTTTTAGTACAAGCGGGGAAGCATCCCATAGCCCTCGCGCACAAAGCAAACCATCCTCCTCAAGGTAAAACGCCGAATGTGATGATATGTATGCACGATTATGACGTGGAGGAAGGCGCAAAAGAAGCGTTACGGATGATGAATATGGACACAGAAGACTCTCAGAAACTGGAAAGAATGAAACACTTTGTACGCGCGGCAATACCGAACGTGTACTTAAGCAACGATATACGCGATTACGAAAGGTTTGACCCCGCAAAAAGTGCACGGAATGCAAGCTTCCTCAAGATGGTGTCATCGTTCGCCGCCGGTTCGGTATTCGAGGACCCGAACGAGAAAGCGAAAGATTTGAACGAAGCGCAAATGGTTGATATCGTCATGAAAGCCGCGCCAACAATTGCATTAGTCGCAACGAGGGACATCGAAGCGAACGAGGAATTGTTCTTAGATTACCGGTTATCCTCGCACGTCGAACGACCGGATTGGTACGTTCCAGTCGACGAAGAAGCCGAGAAAAGACGATGGAGTTGATTTGATTCGCAGATAATATTTGCGCAGATATACGTTCGTTGTAGTTTTTAGTTGTAGTTTTTAGATAAGTATGTATACATTACACGCTACCCTTTTCAGACGTCAATACTAAATCCGCGTCCGATCTGTGTTCCTTTGGAGCACCACCGCTCTCACTTTCCGGAAAGTACGCCAGAAAAGCCCTCTCCAAGACTGCCGCGAACGCCGGCGTTCTGGTCTTCTTGGACACCGACGGTAACATCATCGAACATATCGTCACGGTGACAATAACCCCGGTAATGTCCATGACTACTTGCACCACCGTACCTGCATGCGCGGGATCTGCACCAATCTTTGCCAACAAAAACGGCAACATCACCCCTATGAGTGTTGATGAAAACACAATCACCGCTAAACAGCACGTCAGCGCCAGCACGTTCAAGAAACCACCCCGCGCTCTTCCGTGCGTAATATACGCTCTCACAAAACCTCCGATCGCTACGAACACGCACAAGAACATACCGACGATTACTTCTCTGTGCATTTCGCTCAAGAAGGATCCGATCGAAACGGTGATTTCTCCTAGAACAATCTTTTCTATAATCTTAATAGCGCTTTGGTTACCGGCGTTACCTCCGGCGCCAACTAACATGGTCAAAAATACCGCTATAACGACGTGCTCAGCTAATAACTGCTCGTATCGCTGCAACACAACCCCCGAGAGCGACTGAAGAACTAACAACCCTAACAACCAAACGCTTCTCTCCGCCACTTCATCAAAGATACTTCTACCGCCATATCCTCCCATGGCACACGCTCGCATCACCGTCGCGTCTCTCTGTTGCAAAGCCGCCAAAAAGTGATCAAAATCCACCGCGGGATGATCGTGGTTCTCCGGCTCCCCTGCTTTTATGTGGACATACTCGCTAAAATCCTTCACATACCCTCTATCTAAATTCATCTTCTCCGCGTACGCCTTCATCTCGTTCAGCGATATCTTCCCGTCGCCGTTCGTATCCATCTGGTTGAACATTGCGCGTATCCATCCGTGCACCACGTCGTCCGGGTTCGAGCTGATCGCTTGCTGCCGCAAATCCTGCTCTTTCTTTCGCAGCATCAACTCTTGCTTCCTTTTCTTCTTATACTGCCTCGATTTCTTTGACACTTTACCTATAATAGTTTTACCGCCTCCTCCTCCTCCTCCTCCTCCATCGTCGTCGTACTCGTCGTCATCGGTTTCGTCGTACTCGCCGCTGGAGGAAGCTTTCGGAATCTCAAAATCCACGTGTTGCATGAATCGTTCTTTTTCTTCCTCGGACATGCTCTTGTGATTCTGGTTCCTTCTCTTCGAGGAGGATCCGCCGAACAACTTTAACGCGTCCAAAAAGTTCCCACCTGTTGTTGAATCCAATTCGGTTTTCCCAAAACTGGACGAGCCATCAAAGGTCAACAATATCGCGAAGAAACCGAGACACAGGGCGACTAAAACAGAAGCCATTCGTTTGGAGTTGGATTCCATTTTAGAAGACGCGACCGGTCCAGGATCGGTCATTTCGACGCGCGTCAATAAATAAGAGTTGTAAGCAAGGAGTGCTTTTTTGTGAAGATGAGGAGGTACATACAATGGAAAATTTTACGCGGTTGAATACACTTTGCGTCCGCCAACCCAGGTTTCATAAACGATGGAGCGATCGTCGATGATCTCCTCCTCCCCTCGTTCTTCTTCTTCTGATTCTTCTTTTTCTTTACTATTGCTAGTTGCGCTACTCTTCTTCTTCAATACGACAAAATCCATCAGGGCGCCGTTGAAGAAACCACCGAAAGCGTCTTCGTTGAACGACGCTCGCGCGCCACCAATCGTTTGCGCTTCTAACGCCATCTCTACACTCATAGACTGACCTTCTTTGTTCAACGTTCGTTTTGTGGAGGCTTGTAAGATGGCTTCGAGTGGATTCGCAGGCGCGATGGGAACGTCCGAGCCGAACGCGATGGTGGTTAATTCGCTCAACGATTTATACATGTGAGTTCGTTCCATTCTCGAGCGTCCAAGTTTCTCCACGAGTGCTCTTTCCGAGTCTAATGCTAAATGCAATGGCTGCACCGAGGCGATCGGTTTTAATCGCTTAATGCGCGCCTCGACGGTTTCTGTTTTCAAGTTTAAATTTTCGATGCTTCCGTCGCCGCTCAAGTGTTGAATATGTTCGATTCGAAACCGTCGATCCCTTTTTCCGTTCGTTTTCTCAATCGTTTCGAGCATATCTAAAGCCGCGTCCACGGCGGCGTCGCCAATGGCATGCACAGCAATTTGCAATTCCGCTTTATCCGCTAGGATCGCTATTTGTTTCGCGTGTTGGACGTCTCGGACAAACATTCCCGTCGCCGTGTGACTGGTTTTCGTGAAACCACTGTTATACGGCTCGTGAAATTTTGCCGTATTTGCGCCGAGACTTCCGTCTAGAAATAACTTCACGCCGGCGATGCGCACGTTTGACCGTATCGTCTGATCCAAGTTCAATTCTTTTTGCCGCAATTCGTTCCCTTTGTATCCGGTGTAATGAAAAAACGCTCCGTTCCCTCTTTCTTGCTCCAACGCGGCAAACTGCCAGTCGTCAAACGGCAAGTAACAATTCACTCTCAAAGGAAGACCGTGAGGCCGCATTTCGTTATCTAACTCCCTCAAAATCATATAGTCGCTTCTGGAAAGTTCAAAATCATACGCCTGTAACGCATCGATGGCGCCAAAATCGCTCACTCTCGTTATCCCTAACTTTGAAAGCGGCGCGAGCGCTCGTTTCAAAGCGTTCTTCCGTTCTTTCTTCGTTCTTTTCGGTAGGACTTTTTGAAACAACTGCATGGCGTCATCTTTGACTTCACCCGTATCGAAATCGATGTAATCGCGAAACCGCCTGTAATACTCGTGGGTCGTGTTTTTCTTCACGTCCGCCCATCGCACGTTAGCTTTTCGAAACCCGGCTTGATTGACAATCGCCGTGTGCATATCCGCGCGAAACGCGATTACGGGATTGGAGATGTCGTCGATCCACCCTTTATACGGTAAATCCAGCCTTCCGTCCTCTCTGAGTATCTTACCATCGTCGTAGCCACTGGCAACAATCCACTCTTCGCTGAACTGTGGAAAAGGCGCCCAACTCCTTTCCTTCATTTTCAACCTCGTCACGAACTCTTTCTTCGTTTCGACGTCGGACAAATCCACCTCGAACTCTCTCTTCAAAGCCAACGATAAAACGTGTGTGTGCGAATCGTGAAATCCAGGCACAATCAACTTACTCTCGTCTCCATTCTCCGTCACTACGACTTCAGTTACTGTCACTCCTACGCTCCTAAAGGTTTCAATCATCTTCTTTGCTTTCTCCTCCGTGCTCGCGACGCTCATGATTCGTTTCGTTCGGTTATTCATCGCGACCGCTTTCGCGTACGAATTCGAAGTCCCTCCGAGCGGAAAGAACCTATCCGCGATGCGTTCTCCCACGTCTTTCTTTTTTTTCTCCTTTTTGCTCTTTTCCTTTTCGAGCATCTCGTTCGCTTTCCTCTCCTCTCGGTCCCACGGGAGCTCGTTCTCGTCCTCGACCAGTTGTGTCGATTGCGTCTTTTTTTGCTCCAGTTTGCCTTTCACGTAAAAATGCCCTCTGTAAACTATTATGTCGTCGAATTTTGCAATCTCGTTTTTCTTCAACATCGGAGGACCAACCTCGAGGTTGTTTACGCCTTCGACGTCGTAAGACACCAGCTTTGGATGCCAGGAAGGTAAATCAGACTCTAAGTTCACATTTGATCTCGATTGGAAGCCAAATGGACACTTTTTTTCCTTCTCATCAAAGCGCTCTTTTAAGGTCGTTAAAGGGAAAACGACCACCGCGAGGAGGACGAGAAAAAAGGCACACTTATACTCTCGCGGCAACGCGGCAAAACGATCGAAAATCTTATTCGCGAAAGTTCTTTTCGTCTCCTTCTCCTTCTTCTTCTTCGCTGTCTTGACCTTTTTCTTCGCGTCGTCGTCGTCGGACATGATGGTGTTGTTTCGCAAAGAGAGAGAAAGGAAGACAAAAAGTAAGGAAAGCGCAGACATTTTTTCTCTTTTGTGTGTACGCGTGCGGCAAGAAAGTTGGTGTTCTGATGTACAACAGTAGTGTTTGTTAATGTCCAATCTAAAGGAGGAGGAGGTATCCGATGACTTTATCATCTGGAGCTCCACTCGTCGGATGCTTCCGATTTTGCCGCGTTTTCGTTCATCATCCTCAAAGCGGCGACTTGCGACGCGTCGAAGACTTGTTGCTCTTCGCGTTCGTTCCATTTCAAACATCTTCGTAAACTGGAGATGAAATCACCGGTTTGGTTTTCAAAGTTAATCGTAGGGACTGGGTATTCGCTCATTTTGACAAAGACGGAGTCGCCTCGGCAGAGTTCGCACCGTTCGCGACCGTCGAAGGAGACCCAGGCGCTGTTGCGAGCGTTTTCCGAGACGCGAAGTTCGACTTCGACCGAGTCGGGGAAGATAACGGGGCGGAAGGAGAGTGTGTGTGGGCAAATTGGAGTCATCAAAATAGCCTGAACGTTCGGGTGAACCATGGAACCACCGGCGGAGACGGAGTAGGCGGTGGATCCAGTGGCCGTGGCGAGCATGACGCCGTCGGCTTGGATGGAGGTGATGAGTTGCCCGCGATCGTACGCTTCGATTTTGGAGAGAAACGGGGAAGGGCCTCGGTCCACGAGGACTTCGTTGAGGATAGTATACGTGAAAGACGGTTCGCCGTTGCCACCGTTTTCAACTTTGTCCGCGAATTTAAACACTTCGCAAAGTAAACGCATGCGCAGAGTGATCGGGACGCCGCCAGAGATGTTCGCGATTGGCGGCCCGCGACCGAGCGCCATGAGTAAACTCGGCGCCATATCGTTTCCTGGATGGTTCGTCAGGAAACCCAAGGAACCTAAATGGAATCCTAAAACCGGCGGCGTCGGACCTTGGAACATTTTACTCGCGTGTAAAATAACCCCGTCGCCGCCTAAACAGACGCACACGTCAATCGTGCCCCAATCTTCTTTCGGGATTTTTCCTTTCGAATCTTTTTCCACCCACAAAGCTTTCGTTCGCACTTCCGTTCGGTTTTGTTCGTCCACGGTTTCCAATTTGATCGTTTCATCTTCCAATTCTCTCTTCACGTCGGTATCTAAAATGACATGCATTCCCATCGTCATCAACGCGTGCGCGACTTCGACCAACTGAGGTAAAAGCGCGTTGCCAATTTTTTTCAACAAGAAGATTGTTTTCGGCGGTTCTCTCCAAACCAAAATCATTTGCTGCGTAGACGGGTGCGAAATCTTCAACTCTCTGTTTTCCACGAGTTCTCTCGTGCACGAAAACCCATCGGTTCGGATTAAATACATGTCCGGCGCTTGGTCCAAACTGGAAAATTCACCCGACGCGGAAACGTTGCCCATCATGTTTGATCCCATGGCAGAGACATCCGTGACGTCTCCCATGCTCCCGTACTCGTTGACGGGATCGTACGACGTTCGATACTTCGCATCGGTTTCAAATTTCGATTTCTCCACGGCTTGCTCAAACTTCTTCACTTCCGTTTCGTGTTTCAAATCTGCGGCGTAATCTCTCACGAATTGTTCTTGCGCGATGCATCCGAAATCGCACACCAAACCAGCCTCCATCGCCAACGCCTCTTCCACGTCCACGCCTCTCGAAATTCTCCAGCACGCGACTAAACACCCGGTTCGTCCAATTCCGGCTTTACAGTGCAACAACATCTTCTCCTTCGACTCTCCAGCTTTCTTCGTCTTGTTCTTCTCCAACACGTCGTTCGCGATGTCGATAAACTCCTCGACTTGTTCTTTCGTAGGAACGCCCATATCTGTTATAGGAATATTCGTCGTGTCGAATTTCTTGTTCTGGTTAAACGTGCCTTGCCCGTCGCCTCCACCAAACGGTTTCACCCACTGATTGTCGCGATCTTCGCCTCGTAAATCAACCACTCGAGTAAACCCGTTTTTGGAGAGCCACGACCGGCCTTCCACCGAAGGTTGTCCGCCTCTGTAAAACGCAATCTCTCTTTGAGAGATCTTATTGTCCACGTCTTCCTCGCCGCCGCTGCTACTCGCCGCGGTACCCATGACTTCCTCGAATGACTTCACTCTCGGTTCCATGACCGCCTGTAAATTCGGAATCGCGGTCGCCTCGGGCCCTTTTTTCAAACGCTTCGACGCCGGTAACACTTCCATCGCCGCCGAACGCAACGTCTCGAATCGATGTCTCACGTTCAGCGAACACCCGCCTTTCGTCGCGCAATACGACTCCAACAACACGCGTAAATTCCACAAAGACCCTCTCAACCTGGAAAGCTCTTTATTCCGTAAATTCGAGCTGTACTTGCTCGCCATATCCGCGCTGTTGCACAAAACCACCACTTCGGCTAATTGTTCGGTGACTTTATTCGTGCACTCTTCGAAGACTTCTTGGTCGTACTCCACCGAACACGTAGCGTCTTCGTTGGCTAACTCGTCCGCCAAGTCTCGCACGACCGCGCGTTCCAGTAACGTCGCCAACGCCGCCAGTTTCGACGACGAATTGTTGTTGGTTTGTAACGTCAGCGTTTCTTCCTTCTTCTCTCCTCTTCTCTCGCGCTGCTCGTTGTCTTCTCCGCTCTCTGTCAACCGGTCCGCTATCGCTTCATTCCTCGTCAATAAGAATCTTCCCCGTCGTCCTCCTCTGCTCAAAACCAACAAAGATTCCGACGCGTTCTTCTTCTTCTTCAGAGAAGCTCTTCGCTCGTCGCGGCATCCTCGCGGGGGCAAAGTCTTCGTTTTTGCAACTGCTGTTGTTGTTGTTTTCCCCACCAAAGAAGAAGAACACGCTTTGGTGGCGGATGAGAGAAACATACTCTTTGAAAGCTTCTTTTCGAGGTTGTTCTCGTTAACTCGTTGTTGTTTTGTAAGGAAAAACGCTCGCGTTCGTATGAAGTCAAATGTCTCTCATATCCTCATCCTCGAGAGAGCTTCCTCGTCAAACCAGAGAGCTCTCGGACAGTCGGAGGATGAAAAAACGAAAAAAGAACAACAACACCAGTTGGTTGTTCATTCTCTCTCGTCTTTTTCGTGCGCTTTTCTTTCTCTCTTTTTTTTCGTGACGTGTCAACGCTCGCGTTCCTTCACTTTTTCAACCGCAACGAGGAGAGTTTTCGTCAGTCTCTTTCCCTCGATACAATGATGCAATCCATCCAATCCACCGTCGTCGTCGAGGTGCGCTTTACATTCTCTCTCTCTTTTAAACTCTCTTTTTTTACCTCTTTCGTCGAAAACGTTTTATCTCTCGTCGCTCCCTTCTTCCCTCTCCAAAGCTTCCTTCTTCCTTTGGAAAGTCGCGCTCCGTGATGATGATTACATTTTTGGATATCTTTTTGGATCGATTACCCGGGAAACGTTTTGTGGTGTTGTTGTTCACTTTAATCTCTCTTTTCTCTCTCTCTTACAACACGCGCATTCCTGCGTCAAACGCGTGCGAATGAATATAAACAAACAGCGATTTTCGTTCAAGCGCTCGTGCGCGGGGTCTTCTCGCAAAACGTTCGCGCAGAAGAGAACCTTGTTGAACACCCCCAACGCGGTGAATAAAGTTTCTTTCAAAGTGGAAAACAAATCTGTTCTAATCGTGAATACCAACGGCGGCGGCCACGCGAACATCGGGTTCTGGCTCTCGAAGACGCTCGCGAGCGCGAAACACGACGTGACCTTATGCGTGGTTGGTGAAGAGACGGATAAGAAGATGCAAAAAGCACCGTTTACGTATTTCGAGAAGGATTTGAAACCGATGGGGGTGAAGACGATGTGGTCGAACCCGGCGGATTTGAAGAGCAATTTAAGTGGCGCGAAGTTTGATATCGTCTGCGATAACAACGGGAAGGATTTGGACAGCGTCGGGCCGGTGGCTGAGTTTGCCAAGGAAGCAGGAGCGGAACAATTTTTCTTCGTTTCTTCGGCGGGTATTTATAAGCCAACGCCGACGCCGCCGCACGTGGAAGGCGACGCCGTGAAAGAAACCGCCGGTCACGCCATCGTCGAGAAGCATTTAGTGGACATGAAGTTTCCGAAAGGAATGGCATCTTTCAGACCGCAATACTTGACCGGGTATGGCTCGAACAAAGATTGCGAGGAGTACTTTTTCGATAGAATCCAAAGAGGTAAGCCGATTGTCATCCCAGGCAGTGGCGACCAGTTCGCGTCGGTCTCCCACGCGGAAGATTTGGCGACTATGATTGCCAGCGCCGTGGACAACGCCAACGCGAAGGATGAGATCTTCAACTGCGTGACGCAAAAAGGTGTCACGTTGAGAGGTATGGCGGAGGTGTGCGCAAAAGCGATGGGCAAAGAAGCGACGATTGTCACGTACAAAGAAGGCAGCGTGGAAGGCGTCGAAGCGAAGAAGCAGTTTCCGTTTAGAGTCGTGCACTTTTACGCTTCGAGCGCGAAGGCGATGGCGAAATTGGGCTGGGAACCGAAGCACCCGAATTTGGAGGCGACTTTGAAGGACAGATACGCCGAATATTGCGCGAGCGGAAGAGACAGGAAGGAGATGACCTTTGAGTTGGACGAGAAGGTTTTGGCGACGTTGTAACTTCTGAACTTATTAGTAGAATACATTTATTTTTATTCTTACTATAGTATCGCGCGTTCTTGCTTTTCTTTTTGACACACACTTTAGTGCTAATGCTAACTAGTAAATTTTCTAACTCGTAACTCTTCTGCACGGTTCGTGTTCGGACGGGAACGGTTTATTCGGAGGTCGACAGTCTAATCTATCGCACGTGGCGAATATTGCGTCTCTCTCTGGAACGTATTTCGCTTCGCCGACGCCTTTGGGAACGATGGAAGAATCTTCCAACGCGGCGAGGTCGACGAAGACAGTTTTCTTCCCTTGCGATAACGAATCGATTTTCACTTCAATCGTTGATAAATCAATCTCGTTCCCACTGTCGTTGACTACATCTTTCGCAGAGACGACGATAATGTCATCGCGAAATCGTGCGTATCGAGGGTCGTTCCAGAAATCAACTTCGAGCATGACGCCTTCGTCGCAATCAAAGTTTAAACTTTGACAGCACATCTCGTTGCGTTCGCGACCGCAGAGTTGGGACAAAACGATTTGGTGACGCATCATGATGCCGTGCATGGCAGACGGGTTCTTCTCGATCCAAGGCGCATCGCACGGCACAGTCGGTGAGATTGGCCTTCTCCCCGCAGACGTTGCGATTTCAACAACCCTGGCCACGGATAAACCGTGCGATTCTACGCCGACTATTGCGTTCGCTTCGTTCGTTTTCAAACCGATAAAACCGAGGACGCCTTTCTTACCTAATTTTTCCTCCACGTTTTGTAACTTGTACGGCTTATACGCTTCGGCGCCGTAGTTCCACCATCCGAGACCTTTGAACGTGGTCGTTTTTCGTAAAGCGCCGACGGCGTGGCCCATGACAATCCTCGCCGGTTTCGCCGTCCAGTACCCCGGTTGGCCTTGGACTTGCGCCGGACCGGCGATGCCGGACCAACCGGAAACGAACCAAGGAGGGAACCCGCAGACGTATTCGTCTTTGTTCGGATCCTTCCCGTTTTCTGTTGGCGAAAAACCTTTCAACCCTTGAAACTTTTTTGATTTGATTTCGTACGTGTCATCCACTTTCATCGGTCGAACGTCCACGTCTTTCAAACCGAGCGGCAAGACTTTTTCGTCAATCTTTTCCATGGATAAATCCCACGCGGAATGGTCGTAGTTTTGGTTCTTCACCCAATCATCGCGCAGTCGGTTCCCATCTCCAGGGTCAATCAACCGTTGCATGGATCTTTTGAACACCGGTTTACCGGAAACTGCGGTTTCTACGACGTCGTTGAAGATGTGTTGATCCCACAACGTTTCCTTGGCGCCGGCGGCGACTTGGCCGTTCCATTTCTGTAACGGCGGCTCTGTGTCGATAATTCGAAGCATTCTCGAGACGGTTTCGTTGAGAACCCATCGAGTGACGCCAAATTCAGGCGCATTTTGCGCGTATACGCATCCAATGTTCAAACCACCCGGATGTCCGTTTTCGTCTTGAGCGAATAAGGTAAACTTATCAAACGGAGGCGATTTCAACAATGGGTACGGGTTCATTTCAAAACGTACGTCCGTATCTACGTACATCGGGTTATATCCCATCCCAACTAATCGTTCCATGTAATGAAATCGCACCCACCACAAACGAAACGGCGTCGCTTGTTCTTCCGCCGTGACTTGAAATGTGCCCATTTGTTTCGCCCGATTTTGTAAAAACGAAGTCCATCCGCAATCGACGCCCCACGGGCCTTTGAGCAAATCGTAACACGTCTCCGCCGTATTTGTGATTAGAATGTAATGCTCAAACCCAAGTTTGCGTAAATTTGCGACCGTATTCGCGGCTAAATGGTTCCCTCCTCTGTTCGAAACGAACAAAATAATCTCTTTTCGAAAACTTCTCCTCTCGGCGGCGACTTTCAAGTTCCCTGGGAAATCTAAATCCATACCGTTGATCGGCATCACCTGTCCGATCGACCGCCATTCGTGTTCTTCCGGAGTGTCTTCTGGATCGCTCAGCGGCAACGCCCCACCGGTAAAAATATCGAAATTCGGCGCCTGGTCTTCTAACGAGATGGCGGTCGAGTCGCCGATTTCAACCGCCTCTTCGACGACTTTGGGAATCGTCGGCGTCGGCGGTGCCGTCGGCGCCGGCGGTGACCAACTGAGACCGTAATGCGACGTCGCTCTAACGTACGACCCTTCTTTCGTCTTCTCGCTAAAATGTTCTGGTTCTTCTCCTAAATTAATGTTGTTAGTATTTCTATCATCTCTACTACTCTTACTCTCTTCCGACTGCTTCTTCGCCTCTTCTTCTTCCAACGCTTCCTTCTTCTCCTCGTCCTCTTTCGCGTCCTCTTTCGCCCTTCCCATCTCTTCCATCTCTCTACGTTCTCCCTCTAACACTTCCTTCTTCTCCTCTTCCTTTTTCCTCCGCGTTTCCTCTTCCTCCTCCTCGATCCTCCGCCTCGCCTCCGCCTCTTCCTTCTCTCTCTTCTTCTTCTCTTCCTCTTCCTTCTCAATCTGTAACGCCATCTCCGCGCCTTCCTTCTCCTCTTGCTCTTCCTCTACGATCTCCTCCGCTTTATCTAACCCCACTCGATCGATGAGTTCTTTCTCGTTGTGCTCCTCGATCGTCTCCACGCGTTCGCGCTTCCGCTTCGAAATGTGCCTCAAGTTCAGGTCTAATTTCCCAGTCCTCGTGTCAATCAAATCCGACTCTGGTTCCTCTTCCCCGAGAAGCTGGGACGCGCCGACGCCGGATTCGAGGCCGAAGAAATGTTTCCGCACCGCCACTCGAGCGACGAGTAAGTCCTCGTAAAACACGAAGGAGGCGATGAAGATGAGTAAGTAACAGAGGACTTTTAAAGACGTGTGAGACGTTTGTTCTTTCCCGTCGTCCCCGGTATTCGTTTCGTTCATCGAGGCGGAGGAAAATGGATGCCTTTTCTTCTTCGGCGGCGACGGGGTGGTGGACGACGATAAGAGCACGGACGGATGCGGACGATGATTTTCCAGATCGACCACATCTTCTCCTTCGTCTCCTCGCTCTCGGTGTTGGTGTTCTCGTCTTTGCGTCGCCATGTTTCTTCTTCGTTCCTTTTGTTTTGAAGCGACCTTTTGAGATGTCTGTCCCCGAAAGAGGTCTCGTGTCTTAATAAAAAAAAAACGCATATTTTAATCCTTAAAAAAAGAAAAGAAAATGAAGACGTTGACTACGACCAGAAGAGTCTACGGGAACGAGAGCCCCGATGATACGGCGGGAACGATGTGGCGTCCGACTGATTTCGACGATTTTAACGACGGAGGCGCGTATCCGGAGGTTTTCGCGGTGCAGTTTCCGAGCGAAATTGGATGGCAGAAGAAAGAGATTAATGCGGAGATCAACGACACCATCTCTTGCCCTCCGTCGTTGCCGGTGGATATGGAGACGCTGATGAAGGATTCGACGGAGACGATGTTAAGAGTGAAAGGAAATCGAAACAGGACGGATGCGCACGAAAGTTACAAGGCTTTCGTGCGCGCGTTCGAAAGGGATGCCGAGGCGAAAGAGATTGAAACGTTTGGGAGCTTGTGCGAAGCGAAATCGATCGAGATTATCGATAACGATACCGTGGACGCGAAAATGTTCGAGAACGAGTTTGTGACGTGCGAGAATGGCGTCGGGAAACCGTGCGTGGTGCGAAATATCTTCAAGGATAGGTTTCACGGAGTCGATTTGTTGGATCTCTTCCCGGAAGAAATGCTCACGGTGAACGATAAAGCGCCCGCTCGAAGAACGGACAAGGGCGCCATGAGACAGAATACGTTGCTCGTTACCTCGAAGAGATACAAGGAGTACATGGACGACTACGAGAAGTGTAACGAAGACGACGACGATGCGAAACCGGCACCATTTTATAACAACGGGTGGCGAATATTTTCAACGCACCCGGAAAAAGTGAACCCGTATTTCGCGAACATGCATCCTGCGTTTACTCGAGCGGCGGACGAAACCGAAACGATTTTACGCGAAACGTTCAAATTCGTAGTGAAATCGTCATCCGCGCCACACATGCAATCGCACGTCGACGCGATGACCGCAAACGTATCGAGATCGCTGAACAAAGCGTTCATAGGCCCGGCCGGATGTATCACTCGCCTGCACTACGACGCGCAAAACGCGCACGGTTTTTTAGCGCAAACCAAAGGACGAAAGCTGTTTGTCCTGTTTCATCCCGCAGCAGATGTTGGCGCGACAAACTGTTGCTCGAGCGCGGACGAACAGACGGAAATGAACCAATCGTTGATCGATCCTTTGCGGCATATTCCTGAGAAGGCGCGAAAGCACCTCTACGCGTGCGTCGTCGAAGAAAACGAAGCAATATTTATTCCTCATAAGTGGTGGCACTACGCGGTCTCGTTAGATTCAAGTCACACAGTTATGCGAAACTTTTTTCACTCGAAAACGAACGTCGAAGGTCTGGTGACGATGGTCATGCGTTCCGTCGCCAATAATCAAACGAATTAAAGCTTTTGAATATTTCGACGTCGTCTTTCTTCGGTGTGTGAAATAATAGTAATAGATATGAACAACGATTTATGAAGCTATGGTAGTATAAAATTCCTCTCTCATGTCTTTCGCCTTCTAGAATAATAGTAGTATTTATATTAAGCGGAAAACAATTCCTCGAGCGTCATGTCTCTCGATTCCGCGACCTCTTTCGCGGTTCTCATTTGAGCTAAGCCTTTCACCGTAGCGCGAGCGTTGTTCAACGGGTTGTTACTCCCGATTTGCTTCGCGAAGCAGTTTTTGTATCCAGCAAGCTCTAAAACCGATCGGCAACTCCCACCGGCGATGACCCCAGTACCCGGCGCCGCTGGTCTCAACATGATGTGCGACCCGCCGTTGCCTTTCACCGTGACTCTGTGCGGGAACGTGTCTCCCTTTGCAATCGGCACCTTCACCACGGACTTTCTCGCGTCCGACGCCGCTTTCATCACCGCCCCTTGCACTTCCTTCGCCTTCTTGCACCCGACGCCAACGGCACCTTTACCGTCTCCGACGACAACCGTCGCGCGGAAGGACATCTGCGAGCCACCTTTGGTCACTTTCGTCACTCGGGAAACTTGGACGACGTTTTCCGTGAACGGGTCGTCGTTCTTGGCACCTCGGCCGCCTCTGCCACCTCGGCCGCCTCGGCCGCCGCCTCGGCCGCCGCCTCGGCCGCCTCTTCTCCCGTCGCCTTCGCTCTCGTCTTGGCTGCCTTCGGCTCTGACGAGCATCGACATCGTTCTGGACGATGATGATTTCGACGACGAGGAGCATTTTGAGGTTTTATCTAAATTCGCCGCGATGTGTACGCGCGCGGATAAGGAACTCGCGGTTAAAGAAAACATGTTTGAAAAGAGTAAATTCGAGTGATGCGAATGCAGTCGCGCGAAACGAGCGCTTCGGAAATGTGTTTAGGACTTCGCGAGGAGAGGTAGCGTGGCTGTTTCAAAGCGCGCGGTTTCTCAAAATGAGTGGCGACTGCGAAAGAGACGAAGGAGGATAAAATTTCTTCGAAGAGGAGGTTTTTACAACAATTTAGGGTTTTAATTTTCGTCGTATTTCCGTGCTGCTGATGTCTAGTCTGAAAGTTTCCAGCGCTTCAAAGACGTCCGAAACTGCGTCGGGCACGCGAATATCCTTCAAAGTTTTAAACGCATTCGAAGAAGAAGAGGTATCATCTTTTCGACCGCAGACGAGGAAAGCGCAGTTCTGCGCGTCTTTAATTTTTCGTAACTCTCGAACCATGACGTCGGCGTTATCGTCGTAATATTTCGGGTCGACTAAGCGAACGGCGGTGTCGTAACCGACGACAAAGGTGGTGTTTGGTAAGAGCTTCGCTTTTTGGCTGAACAAAGGCGCGTCTCTCGTGAGAATGAGCCTGTTTTGCCCGTCCGAGTCGAACTGTTTCGCGCGTTGGACGACGACGTTCGTTTCGAGTTGGCCTTTATCCGCGTTGGAGATGGATAACTCGAACGCGGGAGTGGCGAGGAACGCGCGTTCGTCTTCACCGCCCTCTGTTTTTTCGCGGTTTCGTTTCTCTCGAAGATATGTCGTCGCCGCTTCTAACATGCCTCGATGGCCTTCGTGGACGGGATTGAACGACCCACTCAAGACAACATTCGCGGTGGAGCACCCGATTGTTTCTAGTTTACCTCCGTGCATCGAATACACGCTTAGTTCGGGCGTGTTCCTCGATGCACCACCCTTATCGTCGCTACTGCTACTGCTACTACTACTACCACTACCATCACCACTATTGTTCATCGTTCTTCCTACATCTAACCACCTCTCTAATAAAGACTTCTTCGTGTTCATCTTCTCGTTTGCTTTTTCAAACCAAGGCGCGTCGTACTCCAAAAACTCCAACCTGTCGTCTTTACACGTCAACGCGCCTTCACGAAACGCTTTCCAAGATTCATCCTCCCCATCTTCTCTTTCACTAAAGCTCGCGTCGTCGTCTTCTTCCTCCTCTTCTTCTTCCCTCTTCATCCATCTCTCTCCGTCTCCGATCGCCGCCCTCACCAAACACTCGCTCGCGACTCGATCCTCCTCCGCTCTCGATCGCTCGCTCTCTTTATCCAGCGTCACCTTCCTCGTCGTCACGCCAAACTTGGAATAGACGCTCACGAAGCACCTGTGTTCGCCTCTTTTCGGTGACATCGAGACGAACGCAGACGTCGCGCCGACTCCGAGAATGTGCCTCGCCGTCGTCGTCCACTTCGCGTTTCCGCTCTCCTCTTCCTTCCTTCCAAACTTGTAACTCTTCTTGGTGTAATGCGTTTCTATGGCTTTCCGGTACGCCGCTCTCGCCAGGTCTTTGCTCGTCTCTCGATCGCAAAACGATTCTCTCGTCGCGTTCTTCTTCTTCTCCTCGTTTTTCTCATCGAGCGCGTGTACCACCGACTCTCGACTGTACAAAACGTTCGCGCATAAGATCGTCCTCGAGGCGTTCGGGACGGCGAGCAACCACTGAATCGCCGAAGCGCATCCTCCGGCCACGTTTAAAGATATCTTATTATGACTCGCAGCAGATGATCCTCCTCCGTTTTTGAGCGGCTTTGTCGTCTGCGCGCCGGCGTTGTGAAACTTTTGAATGCGTTCGAACACGTCTCGCGGGATGTGTGTCGCGGAACGTGGAGGAGGTTTCGGTGGGAGCGGCGACATCATCGGAAAAACGTCGCCGCGTTTCGAACGGAAAGTGACGACACAAATACTTTGAACTGATTCAACTCGTCGTTTGCTCATCTTTTGGTTTTCGTTTCAAAACGGGAGATAAGAGAACGAGCGTGACACGACAACGAGCTCCTCCTCCTCCTGCTAAAACTGTTTCTTCGCACAACTCTGACAACAACGCATGTCTTCGTCCGCTCGTCAAACATCACGCAACGACAACAACACCAACGCGCATAAACAACGACGAAATTTGGAAGAAAAAGAAGAAAAGTATTTATTCGTCAACGGAGAATCAATCGCACACAACGCGCAAATCAACACGAAAACGTTCACGTCGCTTTCCATTTTGAGCGGATCAATCGCGGGGATTTTAGGCGCGACCGATTGGATCGGGTTCGTTTGGTATTGCGCGACGATTTTGGTCGTCGGTGGAGTCACCGTCGTGTTTCGGTGCAAAAACGAACCGAAACGATTCGCCGCGGAGTCGGTCGGAAGCGCGATATTCGGACAAGGGTTCAGCGGCGGGTTCGCGAGTTTTATCTTGTTTTGGACGTTGTTTTATAACGTGTGCCATTTGTTTTAAGAGCGTATATGTGCTGAGATGTTCGGGTACGGTATGAACAACGCGCAACAGGAACAGTTCGCGGAGCAAGCGAGACAGAGAAGACCAATCGCGTACGTTTTACCGCACCCGGAATTCGAGGAGAGACACGTGGGTGGCATTAATGCGTTGGATCTGAGTTGTTACGATGATAATAGTAACGATGATAAGAGGAGGAGGAAAGTGTTGGCGTCGGCTGGAAGAGACGCGAGCGTGCGGTTATGGGACGTCTCGGAAGCGGCGGATGTGAAAAAGATGGCACTGTTCGTGGGTCACCGCGGGTGGGTGAACGACGTGAAACACGTCCCGTCGATGAATAGAGATTCTTTGCTCGTCGCCTCGGGCGGAAGTGATAAAACTGTTCGATTGTGGTCGCACGATTTGTTGAACTCTTCCGGCCTCGGCGGAAGCACCGATAGTAACGATAATAAAAATAGTAACATTAGCGACGCGTCGTGCGCGTTAGGGAAACTGCGAGCGCATGATGATTACGTCATGGCTTTAGCAACGAATAGAGACGGATCGATTTTAGCCAGCGGCGGTCTCGGTGGTCAACTCTTCGCCTGGGACGTGGAAACGCTGAAACAAAAATGGTCGATCGAAGGCGCGAGCTTGGACGAGTATTCCTTGAAAGGTGCCAAGGCGTCTATTTATTGCTTGGGTATCGCGAAAGATGCAAATCTGATAGTATCTGGCGGTACAGAGCTCGCTTTGCGCGTGTGGGACGCGCGCATGAAGCGTAAAGTTTCCAAGCTCAAAGGACACACGGATACCGTGCGAGGCGTGTGTATAAACGACGATGGGAAAATTGCAATCACGGCATCCTCGGATGGGACCATTCGCGTGTGGGATATTTCTTTAGGTCGTCAATCAGACGTGTTCGCTGGAGCGCACGAAGGTGGGTGTTGGGCGGTATCTGGAAACGCGAACTTTACCAGATTCTATTCCGGCGGCGCGAAAGGCGACATTTGCATCACGGATATCAAAGAGAGAAAATCAGCCATTTTGTGTCGAGAGACGAGCGACGCGGCTGGTAACAACGGCGTTCTGGATTTATGCGTCGATTTAAGCGCGAATAGTTCCGAGGCATGGGTATGCACGGCTGGTAAAGACATTCGCCGATGGCGCATCGACAGTAGTCAAGCGCCGTCGTCGGCGGCGGCGGCGACGACAAAATCGTCATCGAACGTCGACGATTGGTTCACCGTCGGTTCGCCGGCAAAATTTTTAAACCCTTCCTCTCCAGCCTCGCAAGGTTTCCGCGGGAACCCGAAAGTGAGGAGTAGTCCCATCAATGTTACCACCGGCGCTTCTCCCAGTGCCGATGGTGGCGGGAGGAGTCTTAGCTCTAGCCAGAAAAGACAGATGCTTCAAAATAGTAGTCCTGGGAAGAGAAGTCCCACGCACGCGACGCCGAGCGGGATCATTCCTTCCGCTTCAGCAGTCGTCAGACACGCGGAGCTGCATGACCGCATGCGATTTCTAACCGAGGACGATTCCGGTGCTACGTCAGTTTGGCACATTTCGGAAGGTTTACTAAATACCTTCCCCAATCGCGCGTTCGAGGTCGTTTTGAACGACCACGAGATCAACGAACCGTGCGCGGTGCCGAAATGGTTCAACTTGAGTCATCGCGAAGGGTCCGTCGAAATTGAATTCAGTCCAAGTACGTTCGCCAAAGCCGAGTCGTACGCGATAGATTTAGGCGACGAAAGTGCAAATGCAGATGCGAAACTAAACTTGGGCGTCGAGATGGTGCAAGCGTTGTTGATTGGTTTGCATTTGAACACGTTGGACGAGACAAAATTAGTCGGCGCGAAGAGAGACGTTGCACAGAAACGTAAAGAGGCTTTACAAAAAGAAGAGGCGCGCGAGAAACAACGGCGACGCGCAGATGGAAGCGAATCCGGGACGGATAGAGACTTATCGTCCGAAGAGTCGTCGTCGTCGGCGTCGGCCGAAGATGACGAAGATAGAAAGGCGTCGAACAATCGTGGTTTGATGAACAAATTCCGAGCGTTTCAATTCAACGCGTCGTCGCCGAGGCTTCGCTTTTCGTCTGGAGATCGCGAATCGATACCGTTGGAATTTTCAAAATCTACACCTTTGGATATCTCTTTACCCGAGGTGGCAAAGAACGTTCCGAAATGGGCGCTCGACGTCGCGCTTGGAATTTTCCCGGCGCCGTCTTCTGCCAAGGCTTCTTTCGCAGTCTCTGTTTGCGAAAGCGCGATAAGCGATTTCCGCGATTACGACGTTAACGCGATAAAGCAAAAGTCTGTGAACGCTCCGCGCATACTCACCATACGAAAAGTCCGAAACTACGTCGCCGATAAGCTGAAGATGGATGCCACCGCGAAAGAAGATTTAGAAATTCTCTGTCACGGCAGAGCTTTAAAGTTAGACATGTCGCTGGCTACTGTGGATGCGTACTTTTGGAAGAAAGGTGGCGCGATACGTTTAAATTATAGATTTAAACGTTCTTCGTATTCTTAATTTTGCATACCGTACATTACTACATACTACTACCTACATATCTAACTAGTCCAATATTATCATCTTCGCTTGATGTCGTATTCAATCGGCTCTAAGCGCCTCTTCAACTCCATCACGATTTCCTCCTTCGTTCTTTTCTTTTGTCCGTAAAAAACGTACCTCTCCGCTAAATAGTCCAGCTTGCCCAGCATAACGCACAAGCCGACGTCGAAAAAATGCACCCCTTCAAACACTAACGCGTCTTCCTTCGCGTGCTTCTCTAACGTTTCCTTTCGGCTAAAATTGCTCGCAAACGTCGACCAGTGCATTCGACTGTCCACGTGGTGTTGCACGTGATACCCATCGTCGAACGTTTTTTGATTCTCGAACGAATTAATGCACGTATACGTGCTTTTATAATCGTTCCTGGGGTCGTCCGGGCACACGAATATGTGCTGCGACCAGTTCCCGAACATCAATCCCAAGCTCGCGATCACGTGGGTATACGCGAGCGTCCAATTCGCCGCGGAGGCGTTCACGTTTGCATTCAGATACCACCACGCCGCAAAACTCCCAGCTACGTTCGAATAACATCGCACCGCATCTACCAACCCTCGATATTTCAGCATGTTCATCGATAACTCAATCGGCGCCAAAAACAGAAATCGCATCCAATACTTGAAAAAATCAAACGCCGAGTCTCTTCTCGAGCGTTCGGTGGAACTCAAATCCGCGTACGCCGCGTTCCCGTGCACGTGATGCATCGCGTTGTGATGGTACCAGTATATCCCCGCTGGAATACCGAAAAATGGCGCTATGACGAACGTCGGTATCGCGTTTAAACATCGTTTAAAGTGTTCGCTCTTCTTCGCCCGGACGGCGTTCACGTGCGTGTGATAGTGCAAGGCCAACGTGAATCTTTGCAAAAACAGAGCTCGCGTGATGACGAACCACACGAGCCCGTACCAAAACGAGCGGCGCGTCTTCTTCTTCTCGTTCGGTTCGACGAAAAAGAGCATCACTCCTGGTACCACCACGAGGAGGAAACACTCGAGGAACGTCAGAACGACCCACGCGTCTTCCGGTTCGTTCGTTTTCTTTTGGAGAAATGCAATCACCCATTTTGGATAACGCGGGAAAACGCACTCGTTTCTTTTCGCGCGCACATCGAGGTTGAGGATGATTCTCGATCCGTCGTGGTTGGTGCCGACGTGCGGGGGCGCAGTAGTGCTCTCGCTCTCGTCCTCGCGATTCGAAGCGTTTTGAGAGGGAGGAGAACGCGTGGACGACCGCATCGATGTGAACGCGCGATGATGACTCGAACGACGACGAGAAGAGTGACGAACGCGTTTAGATACGAAACGCGCCACTCGAAAAGCGACGTTTACGACGACGACGATGTCATCTCAAACGCGCCTCTACGAGTGTTGTTGTTCTCGTTGCACTTCGAGAGGGACCACCTTTTCTCGTCGTCGCGGCAAAAAAGTGGCAAAAGTTTCGCGTTCGTCGTCGTCGTCGTCTTCGTCTTCCTCGTCCGGAACTTTGGACGAACTGATTTCCATCGCGTCGAGCGATGACCGCGGAATAGGCTCGACGCGACGCCGGGAGATTGAATCCATCATCGACAGACTCCTTCTCGAAGAAGAAGAGAAAAACACGAAGAAGAAGAATACCAAGGAGGACGATTTAAATAGTTTGTCCGCGCGATGGAAGCTTCTCTGGACGAGCGAACGGGAGACTTTGTTTTTGTTGGAAACGTTTCAAAACTCGCTCGCGTATCAAACGATAGACGAAAAGGAGAAGACGCTGCGAAACGCGGTGGAATTTTCGGGTGGGAACGCGTTCGTAGTGGAGAGCGAGATTGAAATTTTGGACGAGAGGAAGGTGAATTTTACGTTTCTTTCGGCTGGGTTGAAGTTTTCGAACGGGTTTACGCTCCCGGTGCCGCCGGTGGGGAAAGGGTGGTTCGAGAATATATACGTCGGCGAGAGATATCGCGTGGCGAGGGATTCGAGAGGCGATACTTTGATCGTCGAGCGGTGTTGAACGAGCGATAAGTATACGTGCTAAATCTATCTTCTACGCGTTGTATTTTTAATGCGCTATGTACTATTATTATTATCTAGTAGTTTTTACCGGTCTAGACTATGTTGTCTGTCGTCACCACCGCTTCGTCTTCAAACTCTTCCTCTTCTTTGCATCGCTTGAATCTTTTCAACATTAAACTCGACGTGACTACGGAAACGGAACTCAACGCCATCGCCAAGCCAGCGACTTCTGGAGGCAACCGAACTTTCACGAATGGGTACAATAGACCCGCAGCTATGGGTATCCCGAGCGCGTTGTATCCTAACGAAAAGAACAAGTTCATTTCGATGCGCCGAAACGTGGCGCGCGATAAATCAAGCGCGTGGACGACGTCGAAAATGTCAGATTTTACCAAAACGATACCAGCCGCTTCCATGGCGATGTCCGTGCCAGCACCGACGGCGATGCCTATATTCGCGCGCGTCATCGCTGGTGCATCATTCACGCCATCACCGACAAACGCGACGACGTTCTTTCCATTTTTCGTCCTCCTCCTCGAACTACTACTACTACTACCACCACTCGAAGAGATCGGTTTTCGTTCTCTCGCTTGCAACTCTTTGACGCAGTTGACTTTATCTCGCGGCAAACACTGTGAAAAAATGTAATCGATGCTCCCGATTTGACGCGCAATCGTCTCGCAGACGGCTTTGTTGTCGCCAGATACCATGGCGATTTCAACGTTTCGTTGTTTCAACGCTCGCAACGCTTTTTGCGCCTCTGGTCTCGGCTTATCTGCCAACGCGATGAAACCGAGGAAAACGCCGTCCAACTCGACGCACACGACCGTGCATCCTTTTTCTTCGCAGGATCTTATTATTTCGGAGAATGACGACGACGACGAAATTGCCTTGCTACCGTCGTCGTCGTCGTCGAGAATGAAATCAGAATTACCGACGCGCAATTTCTTTTCTTGTTGTCTTCCCTCCGATCGCAACATGCACTCCAATCCTCGTCCAGGTACGGCGGCAAAGTTTGACACGGACAAATTGGAGACATCGAGTTGGCGGTCTTCCTCGACGTACAAAACAATGGCTTTCCCGAGCGGATGTTCTGAACTCTTCTCCGCCACGGCGGCTATTTTCAACAGCTGCGCTTCATCGATACCTACGTTTGTTCCAGGCGCACAGAAAACTTCAACTACGCTCGGTTTACCGAGCGTTAACGTCCCGGTCTTATCGAAACACACGACGGTCACGTCGTGCGCGATTTCCAGCGGTTCGCCACCTTTAATCAAAATACCAAGTTTTGCGCCAACACCGGTGCCAACCATGACCGCCGTTGGTGTCGCTAAACCTAAAGCGCACGGACACGCGATGACCAATACCGTGACGAAAAATACGAAACAAAATACAAACTCGCCTTCGTCCTCCGTCCATGATTTTGGCACCGACGTGGTCGCTTTCACGGCGATGAGCCAAAAGATGAAGGATAAAAACGCCAGCGCGACGACAGACGGGACGAAGACGGCAGAAATTTTATCCGCTCTGGCTTGTATCGGCGCTTTACTCGTTTGCGCGTCTTCTACCAAACGCACGATTTTGTTTAACGCGCGTTCCGCACCGACGTTCGTGGCGGCGACGAATACGGTTCCAAACGTATTTGTCGTTCCAGCAATGACAAAGGAGTTTTTCGTTTTTGGCACCGGTAAGGATTCACCGGTTATCGCGGATTCGTCCGCGGCGGTTTCACCGCTCAAAACGACGCCATCCACGGGAAACGCCGAACCAGGGACAACTTTCACGACGTCGTCGCGTTGTAACAAGTTTGAATCTATCTCTCGCTCGGAAACAATCTGCATTGCTTCGATGTTGTTGTTGATGACTTCGCATATGATTGCCGTGTTTGGCGCCAAGGACACGAGCTTTTGTATCGCCTCGGACGCCTTTCCCTTCGCGCGCGCCTCCAGCCATTTACCCAAGAGTACAAATGAGATTAAAACCGTGGACGTTTCGAAAAATATCGCGTCTTCCTTCCCGTGTTTATTCTCGTCGTCGTGTGACTTTGAAAAAACATTTTTCAAGACGACGTAGACTGAATAAAAGTACGCGGCGGACGTGCCCATGGCGATGAGCGTATCCATGGTGGCTGTTTTGTGTTTCATCGCCGAAAACGCGCGCGCGTAGAATTGGTACCCGAGAACAAATTGCGCCGGTGTCGCTAATATCCACGATATGATCCACATCAGCGAAACTCGCTGATTACCGTCCACTTTTTGCATGAAGAACGCTTTCGTCTCGTCAATCGGATCAAACACAATCATCATCAAAAGCAACGGCAACGCCAGCGGGACGGAGAGTAAGAACTGCTTCTTGTACTTTCGTTCGATGAGTTTCGATTTCCGTCCTTTTTTTTCATCGCTTTCGTTTTCGTTCCATATTTCGCACCCGTACCCGAGACTTTGAATGGCGTATAAAATATCCCTCGCGCCGACGGACGTCCCTGGTTTCATTTCAACCACCACTTTCTCCAACAGTTCCGACGCGGACACGGAAACCACATCGTTCGGGAACCGTTTCAAAATTGCATTCTCAATCCTAGGCGGACACGATTGACACACCATGCCGGAAACGTTAAACTTCATCGCGTCCGGTTTCGACACCGCGCAGTCGAAACCGAAATCTGAAATTTCATTCGCGATATCGTCTGGTTTCAACTTCGAGTCATTCGCAATTACCACTGTTGCACTTTCGCTCAATAAGTTCACCGAAAACGAAATCATAGAGTCGTCCTGGATACTTTTAATCGCGTTTTCCACCCCTGACACGCACGACGCGCACGTCATGCCTTCCACGTTGAAGTGATACGTTTTTGATTTTATCGTCTGCTTTTCGGTAAACGAGGAGGCCGAATTACTACTCTTTATTAATCTTCCCTTTTCCTCTTCTTCTTCTTCGTCGTCGTCTAAGAACACTCCTGGATTCGTTGTTGTTTTCATTGTCTTATTATTCTCGTTGCTTTCGACGCATCCATACCCGGCCAACTCCAACGCTCGAATAATATTTTTAGTCTCCGTCTTAGAGGAGGAGGAGGAGGCACCTTTTTTCTCATCATCATCAGACAACAACAACTTTAAACTCACACAAACGTTCCTCTCTGTCGTCTTCACCGATTTCACGCGAACATCGACCACGTTCTCGACGTTCTTCTTGATCGCCTCGGTCACCCACATCGCGCATCGGTCGCAGGACATCCCGGAGACGTCGAATTCGAGAAGTTTGATGATTTCATCTTTCTCGTCCATCATTTCTTATTATTGCAAATTGTTATACTCCCAGACAGAGAAGAGAAAAAGAACAATAAGAACAAACGCGCTCTTCTCAACACGAGGAGTAGCGCGACGACGTGCGCTCTCTCTCGTCTTCGTATCGAGATATATAGATATATAATAAGTACGCTTTTCTGTTACGCTCTTTTAAGGGGGGGCCCAAAATCGACAGACATTTTCTCTTTTTGCTTGAAACCCTAAATTTGTTGTTTAAGGTTTATTGTTAGTTTTTATGCGAAATAGGGTTGTACACGGACATCGGTTGGGAAATTCCCGCGTAGGTTCAAATCCTGCCGACAGCGTTTTAATCTCTAAGAAAAGCTGTCGTGTCCGAGTGGTTAAGGTACTAACCGCGACAAGTAAAGTCAGTAACAATTACTAAAACGAATATCCGTAGGAGACCGACTAGAAGTATACTTTCTTTTTTTTTTGCACAGCTCCTTTCTTCTCGTCTCTGCGTTTTCTTTTTTTTCCCTTTTCCTTCCTTTTTGCACCACATTCGTCGTTTTTATCCAATCGCGCGTCTCTTTTTTTGTGGCAAGATGATGTCAAAAATTTTCGAAAAAAGAAAAAAAAAGAGAAAAATTCGCTTTTCGTTACTTTTACACGCACAAACTTCACATTCATCATCACAAAAAGAAGGTACGTCGTTTATTATTATAATAATAATACGAGAGCGTTAGTATTCGTTCGTTCCCACACTCCAATTCGCATTCGCGTTATTGATTCGCGTGGTGTCTCTCTTTCTCTCTCTTTTACTCTTGCAATTGGTGTCATTTATACCGCTTATAAAAAAAGGGAACAACTTTCTCATCGCGAAAAAAATCAACACACCACGCGCTAAAATCATCGCGACGACGGCTCCGAACGCGAGCGTCGCGCGCACCTTTTGACGCGCAAAACGAACGCGCGTGAAAATGGTGCTTCCGTTTTTCCCGTTTTTTTTTAGATGTGGACGTCGAGATGTGCACATCAAAGCGTCTTTTCGTGAAGCGTCGCCGTCGAAGAGGAGAAAAAATTAGACAGATTCATAACTTTCGTTGAGAGCCGTCAGTTTTGGGTGTGTGTGGTGGCTTTTTAAGATAATATACTGACTAATCATTATTACTATTATTATTATTATTAAAAACACAATAAACAGATATAACATAATAAATAATAATGTCTCAAAAGATTGAAAACTTTCTCTTCACGTCCGAGTCCGTCAACGAGGGTCACCCGGACAAACTCGCCGATCAAGTCTCCGACGGCGTCTTGGACGCCATCTTGGCCCAAGATCCGGATGCCAAAGTCGCTTGCGAAACGGCGACCAAGACGAACATGGTGATGGTTTTCGGTGAAATCACCACCACCGCCAAGGTTGACTACGAAGCGGTCGTGAGACAAGTCTGCAAGGACATCGGCTTCAACTCCGAAGAAGACGGGTTGAACGGGAACACGTGCGAAGTTTTGGTTCGATTGCACGAGCAATCGCCGGATATCGGCCAAGGCGTCCACGGTATGGGGACCAAGGCGTTGGAAGACATCGGCGCCGGTGACCAAGGCATCATGTTTGGTTACGCCACCGACGAGCACGAATCTTTGATGCCGTTGACTTTGGTCTTAGCGCACAGATTGGGCCACAGATTGACCGTCGTGAGAAAGGACGGCACCTGCCCGTGGGTCTTGCCGGACGGTAAGACGCAAGTCACCATCGAATACAAGAACGACAACGGCGCCATGATCCCGCTTCGCGTCCACACCGTGTTGATCTCCACGCAGCACAAGGAAGGCGTCACGAACGAGAAGATTGCGGAAGACTTGATGAACGAAGTCATCAAGAAGGTCATCCCGGAAAAGTACTTGGACGACAAGACCATCTACCACTTGAACCCATCTGGACGATTCGTCATCGGCGGTCCGGATGGCGACGCCGGTTTGACTGGCAGAAAAATCATCATCGACACCTACGGGGGCTGGGGTGCGCACGGTGGCGGTGCCTTCTCTGGTAAGGATCCGACCAAAGTTGATCGCTCCGGAGCGTACATTGCCAGACAAGCGGCCAAGTCTGTCGTCGCCGCCGGCCTCGCGAAAAGGTGCTTGATGCAAATCTCCTACGCCATCGGCGTCGCCAAGCCGTTGTCCGTCCACATCGACACCTACGGCACCGGCTCAATCTCCGACGCTGAAATCTTGAAGAAGGTCGAAGCCGCGTTCGACTTCAGACCGGGGATGATTGGCAAGAACTTGGACTTGAAGAGAGGCGGCAACAAGAGATACCAAACCACCGCGGCGTACGGTCACTTTGGCAGAGACGAGGACCTCAACATCTTCACCTGGGAAAAGGTTGTTCCGCTCTAATACTAAGTGATTGATTTATTATATTACATTTTATTTAGAGAGAGAGAGAGAGTAAAGGGTAAAGAGAGAGATAATTAGAAAACACACATCATCGTATAAAGTCACTATCGTATCATCGTTGAAAAGAAGACAAACAAGAAGAATCTTTTTTTGGTTTCGTCTTCAAAGTTTTCGTTGCTTTTCCCTTTCCTTTATGCGCGGCGAATACAATGTTGTTTGCAACACGGAAGACATCTATTATTTCTCGAAATGATACTCTAAATCGCAAAACGACTAAGAAGAGGAAGAAGAAGAAGACGTCGTCTGATGCTACTAATACTACTACGAATGATTTCCATTCTGAAAACGCAAACGTGAACTCTTCCCGAACGTCCACGGCGAAACTCATCGAAACCGTCGCGTCGAGCATATTATCGTTCAACTTGAAAAAGCAAACCAGCGTGACTGTATCGGTGAATTCAGACGATTTCGAAGCGTTGACGAGAGGAAAAGTGCGCGAAGTGCAAATTAAAGGCACCGACTGGTCGAGCAAAAAGAATTTAACGTGCAAAAGTCTCGATATTTCCGTGGGCGAAGTCGAAGTCGATTACGGGAAGATTGTCACGACTGGACGGATAGAGATAAAAAAACCCGGAGGACGAGGACGGGCAAAACTATTCATGAGTTTCGAGGACTTTCGGAACTTTTTGAAGCATCCTTTAACGAACGAGGCGTTGAATGAAGTGCGGATGACGTTCGAAGACGAAGCGCCGAAGCGAGACGAGGCGTCCGAAAGGCTCGTGTTGAAGGCGATATTTGACGAGGAACGAAACGCGGTGAGAACGTTTCAAATGCAGCCGTTGGAGGACGAGCGCGTTGATGTTTGCGACGTGAGTAGTGGTACGAGTAGTAGCAATAGTAGTAGTAATAGTAGTAGTAGTAGTAGCGAGCAAGCGGAGAGAGTGAAGCGATTTTTCGAAACGCTCGAGCTCGATTTGATGGGCACGAAGTTGAGATATCAAAACATGCGAGTTCTGGAAAACGGCGTCGCGTTGGACTTGTACGTTTTAGTCGAAAAGTTTCCACCTCCCGTGATAGATTTTTAGTTCTTCTAGATTACTACTTTTAACAACAACACTATGTACTACTAATTCGCTAGAAATACCTCCTCCTCACAACGACCCTCCTTCCCGAATCAATCGGCGTCGTTAAACTCGTCTTCGAAATCCCAATCGCGTTTACGCCGGGGAAAAAGCCTCCTCGGTCGCCGCCAACCGTCACCGCGTACGGAACCTTCGCTTCAATCAACCCCACGGGTACGATTCCCACGTGCTCCACCTCCTCTCGCTCGCTCGCTATAAAACAGTGTCCTTTCGGTACCAACGCGTCTTTCATTTCCTCTCCTCCCGTCTTCGCGTTCGTCTCTTTCCACGCCACGAGGTCATTTTCCAACGCCACCACTCTTTGCAGCTCCATCGTGTGCCTTCGAATTGGTCTGCTTTTTGCTTCGTTTTCTTTCCCTTCCACCACTCTTTGCAGCTCCATCGTGTGCTTCCGAATTGGTCTGCTTTTTGCTTCCTTTTCTTTCCCTTCCTTAGAAGAAGATAAAGAAGAATACATCGAACCAGGTCTCGGCACGTGCACCGCGTCGCCTCGTTCCACGTCCCAGTATCGGTAGGACATTTTATCCAGCATCGCGTACAGACGTCTTCGTTGTTCTCGTTCGTCGGAACATTCGATGCCTTTGAGACCGGACTTTTCTGCGTCGATTTCCCGAACGGAAACCACCGCATCGTTCGCGCACCACACGACTGGAATCCACGGAAGCGACCGCCACACTTTTCGCCACATTAGTAGTAATATTCGGTGGTGTTTCACCGAGCGTTGCGGTGCTTCATCATCTGTTTTTACGCGTACGTTTACTCCTCATAAATTTTCATCACGTGCGACGGAATTGTAACGAGAAATCCAATACCAAAACCGATGATACCATGAGCACTGCGACCACCGAAAAGCGATCGAGAAGTCTTCCTTCTCGTCCTCGGTACCGTCGTCGTCGTAAAAGTCGTGCATTCGTCGTCCAAATACTCTGCCTCCTCCTTTTCTCTCTTTCCCTCCTTCGAGTGTGCGATGCGAAGCACAACGAGTGGGTCGCCCCGGACGGAGATGTCGTCGTCGTCACCGAAGAAGAAGAAGAAGAAGAAGAAAACGCTTCGTTTAAGAACGCGAAGGAAAAGAGTCGTTACGACGATCCCTCGACGCTTTCGCAACTCTTCGACTGGGCGATCGAGAATTCCGACCGAGACAAGCTGAGAGCGATGGCAAAGGCGATGAAAACGAGAGAAGAAGAAGAAGAAGAAGAAGAGACTGGTGATGAAGGAAACGAGAGAAGGAATTGGCGCTCGGAGGAACTTCTCGAAAAAGCGAAAAACGTGCGCGCAATGCTGGATCAAATGGCCATGCACCCGTCCGAGGTGGAGATTTTGAAAGAAATCACGGAGAAGTTCACGGATGGAAGCGTAGACGTCCGCGAAAGAGTGCGCGCGTTGGAACGTTTGGACGAAATGGTGGCGCAAATCGACCTGGCGTTTGATTTTCACACGATACTCGGATTGAAGCCACTGTTGATGGTGGTGGAGAACGAGAGCGAGGTGAACGAGGTGAGAGCGCAGGCGTGTCAAGTGTTCGCGACGTTGACGAGTAACTACGAGAAGATTCAGGAAATCGCGGCGGATGAGTTTAACGCGGTGTCGGTGCTTTTGAACGCGACTTCGTTGGCGTTTGAGAAGAAGGACGAAACGGTCGCGAAGAAGTGTTTGTTTGCGTTGACGTCGTTGACGAGGAACGTGAAACGATTGAGGAGCGAATACTTGTTCAACGGCGACGACGTGATGCGAGGGAAGTTGAGCCACGCGAAGTATTTATTCAAGAGCTCGCTGATGGCGCCGAAATCAGTCATCGGCGACGCCGTGTGGACGAGGACGGCGAATTTTTTAAGCGACATCGTGATTAACGCGAAACACAGAGATTATAACAACGACGAAGAGACGCAGTTGATGGCGAATTTGTTTAAAGACGATTGGACGGCGATAGAGAAGGCGGCGATACAGGTGAAATTACGCTTTAACTCGCCAAACGCGAGCGAACGAGAGGCGAGCGCGAACTTGGCGTTGGCGATGATCGATAGCAAAGACGACGCGTTTAGAAACGCGTTCAAGTCGATTGATTTTGAAATAGATTTGATATCGTACGATGGGAAATACCCAAACGATTCAAACGAGTTCAAACATCTGGTGAGAGATATTCAACGCGCGTTTAAGAAAAATACCCACGAAGAGTTATAACTTTCGGAGAAGAAGCGCGAGAGGATGTTGTTCTTTTTTAGATAGTATAGTAAGAGTAGCTTTGATGATGAATTATCGCAAAAACGCGCCCACAATTTAAAGACGATCTCTCGGACCCTTCACCGCTTCCTTTTGCGGGCCAATCGTGATCGGTAACTTCGCGTCCTTGGAACCCTTACCGCCAAAGACCAAGCACGCCGCGCCGCCGCTCAACGCCAAGAAGGAGTACATCGCTTCTCTTCGGCCTAAACCTTGCGCCGCGTTTTCGAAAAACTTAGCCTGTTGGTCCGGGTATCTCGCCGTGGACTCCACGCCGTACACGTCCCAGGAGCCAGTCGTGGATTCGACGTCGCCGAGGTCAAAGTACACGGATTCGTCCCCGTATTTCGCGGAGATTTTTTTAGTAGAGGCTTTTGATCTGTTGGTTTTGAATAGGAACGAGAGGTGTGTACTAATGGTCAGGCACAGACACCAAAACGGACGGAAAGAGATGGGCGAGCGCATCTTCGCGAACGACGACGACACCGAGAGGCAGTTGCTCTTTCCACTCTCTGACAACAAAGACGACGAGAGGGCGACTCGTCGTCTCGCCTCTATCTCTCCTTTTCCCACAAAACGACGAGTCTTTGTGGTCCCCAAAGGAAAAGAAGGGAGGGAGGAAAAAAAAAATGGATTCACATTTGCGCGCGCGCGAATAACGTATTCAGAGCAAGAGAAAACGAAACGCACCGTCGCGTCGCGTTTTTCGCCGAGACAACTCTCGCGCCGGTAAAGGTTGAGCTTTGCAATGCAAACATAATTTCGCAAATAAGTGTGTTTATGACGTTTTCGTCTCCTTTTTTTTGTTGATGGTGTTTCCGCGCAATTTGTACCAAACCAACCGTATCTTTGATCTCTGAGTGAAAAAGGAGCTTTTTGAGGCGAGAAGGAAAAAAAAAAATTGCAGCCTCAAAACGACGTTTGTTGACACGAGACGAAATTTATGTGCTTGCATTCACATGTTTTGAGATTTCACAGGGCGAGCAAGGGCGACGAATGAAGAAAACCAAAGAATGAAGATGTGAGCAGAGAGGAAAAGAAGTCGTTTTGCTTTTGAAAGAGAGCAACCGCGTTGTTGGGATTCTTAGTAGTAGTATTCTTATTCTTATTATATTAAATTCTCAAAGCTCTGGCGATACTTCCAGCTAAACTCATCACTCGGAACGGCGATTGGCCGTTGACGGCGTCCACGGTCAACGGACACGAGTCGGTGATGAAGAAGTGTTCGAAGCGTTCGCTCGCGTCTGAAGGTTCGGTGAATTTTTTCCAGCTGGAGTTCGGGAAGACGCCGTGGGTGACGTACGCGGAGACTTTGGTCGCGCCTTTTGCTTTGAGTAATCGCATGCATTCGATTAAGGTACCACCGGATTGGACGAGGTCGTCGACGATGACGACGTGTTTGTTGAGTGGGTTGCCTTCTTTGAGCGTGACGATGCGTTTGTCGCCTTCGCGGACTTTGGTGCAGACGACTTCGGTGAACTCGTCCTCGAAGAAGCCGTGGAAACGTTTACAGGCGCCCTCGTCTGGGTACGCTATGGCGATTTCTTCCTTTCCGGCGTCTCCTCTTTTCAATTCTGCGAGTTGTTCGAGCAACAAAGGGATCCCGGACTCGAATAACGGCGACACGCCGTCGCCAAAGTAAAAGCGTTCTTGCAACGCGTGAATGTCGAATATAATCGTCGAGGTTGGTCCACCTCTCGAACTCGGAATGTTGGACAACATCCGCGCCAACGTCACCGCAGTCGGCACCTCCCCTTCTTTATCCACGCGCTCGAACGTCCCTGTCGGGAAAAACGGTAAAATCAGCGTAAAACTCGCCACGAACATTTTCGGCAGCGAATACACGACCGAAATCTGTTCGAATATGGTCGCCGCGTCGTGGAAAGAGGCTAAAAAAGCAACGTGTCTGCCTCGGATATCGTCCGCGTTATCGATAAATATGTTCGGGTACCCGTCTGGAAATCTTCGCCATTTGATCGTGCCCAGTTCCACGGCATCTGTTTTGCGTTTGCGTCGTTTACGAGAGAAGAGGTGTTAGTTACACACAACAACAAACAAACTTTTTTCACGAGAGAAAAGAAAAACAAAACCTCCCGCGCTTTTGCGGGGCGCGACAACAACAACAACAACAAAGAAGACTCTCATTTACCTGGATCGTTCGCTCGAACTTCTCTCGCCATCTTTTCCATCTCTGGGCAGTAAAAAACGATTTTCTTCATCGTTCCTCGCTCGGCTTGGCTGGACATTCGTTGTTGCTGTTGATGCGTCATCTTTTGATGATTTCTTTCCCCAACAATACAAAATGAAACAAGCTCTTTTTTTTAATACGTGCGTGCGCGTGTCGTGTGTCGCACTACTCTCCGGTCCAAGTTCTCAATCCTCTCTTCTTTTTCTTCTTCAGTTCTTCTGCTACAACCGACGAGAGAAAGGAGTCACGCGCACTCGCAACACCAACTCAACACGAGAGATATTTCTTGCAAAAGTCTGCAAAACAAATGAAGAAATGTGTCACAGGAATGAATTTTTTTTAAACCAAAAAATTCAAAAATTTTCTCTCTTTTTCTGCTTTACTTCATTTTGAATTTCACGCGCTTAAGTAAGTATTATAAGCGAGTAAAAACAGCATGAACGCGACGACCACCACCACTGATGATGTACCTTTACCACCACCATTTGCGCCTCCTCCGTTGCAGAGCATAGAAAATACGACTACTAATGATACTAATAATACTACTATTACTAATTCGAATAAAAATGCGTACGAAATCGAGAGAGACATGAAAGTGTCCATGAATTTAGCGCGCTTGAAAGCGCTCGGAATCGACGTCGCGAGAGAGAAGTTAGACCTGGAAAACGCGAAGAAGAAGACAAAGAAGTACAATAACGCGAGTAGAAAGAGAACGGAATGTTCTTCTCCTTCTGAGCCGAGAGTGACGAGGAGACAACGAATGATGCAAAACGAAACGAGCGAGGAACGAGCGCAGAGAGAAGCGGCGGAAAAAGTGCAACGAGACGAACTGTTTGACGGAGATGGAAAGCGGAAGAGAGCGAGCAAAACGACACACACGAAAACTCGAGGGATGGAATTTCCAAACGTCCGAGAGGAATTCCCGAACTCTCTGGGCATGTTTGGACCGTTCGCGATGAAAACGCCAAAAACGAACGGACCGGTCACGGTCGTAGAGGTTGGCGAAGTAGTAAGCGGAGGGCGGCGACGGTTCGCGAGCGAGTTTTGGTCGCGGTCGGGATGTTTGTATCACCACCCGTATTTAATCGGGTATAAAGCGGAGAAAGTATTTCAAGGACGAGTGTATTTGATGGAAATCGTAGACGGTGACGATAGGCCGATGTTTCGAGTGACGGATAAGGAAGCTCCCGGGAAGACGTTCGTCGGAGAAACGCCGACGGCGCCGTGGTACGATTTGCTCATCAGTAAACGGTTAGGGACAAGGATTAGCGGGCCGCAGTTTTTCGGGTTTTCGGAGAGGACGACGATGGCCGCGATTGGGTTTCAACTGGAAAAAAGTGGAGAGAAGGAAATGTTGAAACAGTGCTATTCGAAAGGATACGCGATGGACGACGGCGAGGTTGAAGAAGAAGAAGAAAATTAGAGAGAGAGAAAGGAAACACGAGGAGTAGCGCACGCAACACACACACACACATACAACGGAACTGAAAACTATCTACCAAATACCAATAATTACTACACGTCTACACGCAAATCTAACATCCTAATAAATCCTAATAAATCCTCCCGCAATACCGACTCCGCGGATACTTCTCTTTCAACTCCGGCCACATGACGAACACCACATCCGCCAACCTTAACCCGTAACACAATCTCCCACTCAAGCTCATCCGTCTCGTCCTCGCCACGCTTTCCACGTACATCACTTTACACGCGCTGTTATACCCGAACACTTTCCCGAGAAAACACGCCAAGATTACCGGGACGCACGTCCCGGGTCCGTTCGTTAATATCGCGTCTGGTTTCGTCTTCCAGTACACTCTCCAAGAGTGCCAAAACGCCAACAACGTTGTAAAAACGCTCGTGAAATAGCTCTGTCCAACCTCTCTCGCTCTCGGGACGAAGTGATTCCTGTACTCGCCATTCGTTCCTCCTTGCACTTCTTCCCGCTCGAATCGCTCGATTTTCGCCACGCTCGTCGTATCCGAAACCGCGAAGATATACTCTCGTTTGGGAAACACATTGGAAAAATCATCTCTCTTCTTTGTCTTCTTCTCGTCTGACAAAAACGACCGCAAAATATGCACCATCTCCGCGGTGTGCCCGCCAGAACCGATCACGACCAGAAGTTTTGCGCCGTCTGACTTTCTCTTTAGTTTTTGAGACGATGGTGACGACAAAGCGACGCGTACCGTTCGGAGGAAAAGGACGACGATGATGAGAAAAACACCAAAGTTTTGCGTCATTTTTTGTGACGATGAGAAAAAGATACACACAAAATACGAACGAGCGATGACGATGAGAACGGCTGAACGATCGATTGCAGAACCTCTCCTGGCATCGTTTCTGGTCTCCTTGGTCTCCTTGGTCGCGTGCGCGATCGCGCCGATTTTAACCCGCCTCTCCTCTCTCGCTTCTGTATCTTCTTCATCAACAAATTGGAAGAAATCAAACGCGCGCGCGATGGCCTTGTTTGGAAGCGGAGCGTTACTCGCCGACGCGTGCACGCACGGAATTCCGAACAGTTTTGGGAAACTCGACGGAGGAGGAGGAGAGTTTGCCGGCGGGTGTTTTTTGAGCGGCGTGTTGACGTTCTATGCGCTCGATTGCTTCATTCGTGCGAGAGTACGTGCGAAGAGTCTTGCTTCTGAAGATGACGATGGAGTCGCGAAGAGGAGGAGGAAAAGGAGAACTCGAGGAGGTCAAAAGGAGGAGGAGGATGGCAGCGGCAAGAATCATCCTGGTCACACTCGATGGCAGAATATCGCGTCTGGAGGATGGTTGAACTTATTCGCGGATGGGTTGCACAATTTTACGGACGGCGTCGCGTTAGCGATGTCTTTTAAAAAAGGAGGACGAAAAGCCGGCCTGGCGACTGCGACGGCGTTGGCGACGCACGAGCTCCCGCAAGAGATTGGCGATTACGGCGTGTTAAGAAACTGTGGGTTTTCGCATGGACACGCGTTAGGGTTTAACTTTTTATCCGCGACGCTCTCGATTGTAGGGACGGTGTTTGCTTGGCACGTCGGGAAGATGAGCGAGAAGTGGGAGGTTGGATTGGAGGCGTTTTGCGCAGCCGGGTTCGTGTTCGTGTCGATATCGCAAATGGTGACCGTATCGGTGGAAGAGGAGGAGGAGGAGGAGGGGAAGCACCGAGATAAAGGTAACAAAAGGCCGTACGCGAGAGACATGATGAGTGTTCTATTGGGCGTGCTCGTCGTGTATCAAGTGCACGCCGTGTTCGGGTGTTGCGGAGGTCACGAGGAAGAGGGACATCATCATCATCAACATCATCATCACGACGAACACTGATTTAAGTATTCATAGTAGAAGAATTGTTACGAACGTATCGAGTAGTATATTAGTATGCATGTATATATATACACATAATGTATTTGTATTTTAATAACAGATCACCTCCTCCTCCTCCAATAAAGCATCATCTTCACACTCGTCCTCCGTGAACGTGTTTGCAATCGGGATTTTTCATTTGATCGAGCTCTTCAACCTCCGGTATAACCTCTGGATACACAACTTTCACTACCGCTTCTAATTTCTCGTACTCCTCTCTCGCCTTCCCAGCCTTACCCATGAACGAGTTAATTCTATCGTAATCCAAAGCTCCTTTCTTCCTTTGCTGTTGCACTCTAAGTTCGTGACACAACAAATTCACCCGCAACTCCTTCAATCTCGCCACCGTCGCCGCGCGATTATCTCTCGATTGCGTCCATTCCGAGTGCATTTGCTGAATGTGCTGCGGCACACCCGCCCCATCAAAATCTGTCCCACCGATATCCCCGCCGTCCATAAACGCCCTCTCCTTATCCAATCCAACCATCGGCTGGCTCGCGCCCGCCCTCGCCCCGCCGGACACCAAACACACGTCCGCTTGCCTCTTACATTCCTTCGCTTGCATCGCGCACCACTGCCCTTGTTCTCTCCCCGGCATCGTCGCCGAGTTCCAGTCGCCAATGTACACGCCGAGCACGCACACGCAAAACGAATACGCCAGGAACGTCGTCAGAAACCGTTTCTTATCGAGAACGAGACGATCGAGCCAATCGTACACGGCCATTCGAGCGTGGTATTGATTATCTTTTCTTTGTTGCATCGCCGCGAGTTGCGCCGCGGTGGTTGTTTGCTTGTCGCTCGAATTCGTATTCGCTTCTTCGTCTTTTAAAGAGGAAGCGTTTCCGAACATGATGATGTGAATGTGTGTGTGTGCTTTAAACGCTCTCTTTATGTGTCTGTCGAGCGAAATGAAGACAAAAGTGGTGGATGGATTAGAGAGAAAAATCGACAGAAAAAATATTTAGGGTTTAATATACAATTAGGGTTTAAGGCAAAGGGGAACTTTTCTTCATTTTAAAACAGAAGACTGATATTTACTCTTACGCGCGCGCGCTCTCATACACATCGATATAAAGAAGAATGGGCGCGTTGAAGAAGCTGAAAAAGAAACTCTCATCTGCTTCCTCGAAGAAGAAGTTTATGAATAATGATACGAATTCTAAGAATACTAAAACTGTTTTAGGCGACGTGACGAATGCTTCCCCGGGAAAGTCCAACAAACGGGGGAAGACTTTGAAACCGTTCCGGACCGCAGATGTCTCCTCGGCGAAAAGAAGCAACGTAGGAGGCGTTTCTTTGAAAGCGGTGGAGATATTCGAGGACGACGAGGCGTTTGAACAACAACGAGAAGGCGGGTCCAAGGCACCTCCGCCGTCCTCGGCGAGTGATTCTGTGTCGCCTGCCTCGTCGAAATCCTCGAAATCCGCGTTGGACGAGTGGGCGGACCACCTGATCCTTCCGGTCCTCCTTCCGGTCGGAGGGTTCAACGAGAATAAAGAAGAAGAGAAAGAGCAACCGGAAACGCCGACAAAAACCACCGACGATGATAAAGATGATGATGATGAAGAAGTGATGAATGTCGTCGACTCCGGTTTCGCCGCTTCGCCGATAGTCGTGTCGTACGAGTTGAGCGAAAGCGAGTGCGGGACGCCAGGCGAGGTAGAGGAGAGAGTTTTAGGAAACGTTGAATCTGTTGTTCTCGCGAATGACAACGAAGCAGTAGATGTAGCAGAAGAAGAAGGAGAAGACGCGTTAGAATCGTACTTGTTTACGCCGCCGCCGGTGAATTTGGCGAAGAAGGACACTTTGAAAGAAGACGCGGTAGAGGAAGAGAAGAAGAACACGAACACGCAATCGGCGAGACTGTCCTCGTCCATGTGGGATGTGAAGATGATGCACAACGTGAGTTTCATGAAGAACGTGAGCGCGATGGATGTAGCCATGGGCGCAGGCGTAGCTGCGGTCGTGTTTAATTTTTTTATGCCGTCGTTTTTGAAAGCTTCGTTTTGAGCACCCTTTCGTTCGTCTCGTCGAGAAAAGAAAACGCCAGCGCTGAACAAGCGAAACGCGGGACAATTACGAGTTCGAGACAGAAAGGTTTATGTTATGTTTTATTATTGCTATCACTATCACTATCATTAATCTTGTTTACGACGAACGAACGACTACGATACGCATTATTTAGTTCAATCTCTTAAACGTTATTATCTTCTTCGTTCTGAGTTCTCTCTCTCGCCGGACTTCGTACTATTTCCGCTTCCATTTGCCTCGAAGCCGTCTCGGCGTCCTTCTCAATCGTTCCTTTCATCATCAACAAAAATAATCCGCAAATAAACCACATGCTAAAAGCTACGTTAAACGCGATTTGCCGTCCGTTGAAAACGACAATCAAACCGGCTATGAATACTGGGCCTAAACCTTTTCCGATGTCGTCCACTTGGGAGTAACACGCAAACACCGAGCCTCGAGTTTCTGGCGGGTTGATGTTCATCAACACCGCTCTCACGTTCGGTGGCGTCAAGGAACACAAAATCCCAGTCACAAAACATGAAAAGTATAACAGAGACTCGGATGGACCGAAATACGTCGAATTGACGAAATAATACGAAGGTAAAGCACCGAGCATAGTGCTCAATCCCATGAGTACCGCCACGGAACTTTTGTTTCTGTTGTACAAACGTTGCCCCCAAACGCCACCGCCGATGACGCCAATAGCACCACCCAAACCAAATAAAGTCACCGCCGCGGTACCTTGACCAACTGTTAATCCCCGGTTGGCGTGTAAATAGTCCACAAAGTACGCGTTCAAAACGCCCCACGGAATTGTCCCGAATACGCCTTGGATGAACACCAACACGTTCGTTTTCACTCGCAGTTGTCTTTTGAGTTTTTGCACGTCCATTTTACCCGAATAGATTTCAATATCCGAGACGGAGAGCTGCGATATGATGTCGTCCTCGTTTTCGTCTCTTTTACTACTACTTTTACTACTATCCTTGCAGCTACTCTTCTTCTGCTTCTTCTTCTTCTTTTTCTCCTCTCCTCCTATCGCTACTCCTCCTTCCTCGCTTTCTTCTCCTACTCCTCTCGAAGCCGCCCGATTTTGATGTCCAAAATGATTCCCGTTCACCTTGACATCCATTCCACCTCTCACCGGCTCATCGACTAACATCCACGTCAAAAACGCGAAAAACACCGCCGGCGCCGCGCTCACGACAAACGGCACCTTCCACCCGTACTTCGGCCCGACCGCACCGGACATGATTTGCCCGAACGCGATTCCGGCCCCCGTCGCGATGGTCAAAAACGACGCCACCTTCGCCCTCGTCTTGTGACTGAACAAATCCCCGCACAAGGAAAACAAAAGAGGTAAACACCCTCCCACCGCGATCCCTGTCATCGCTCTCAGCATGAACAACTGCCAATACTTCGTCACCCAATACGTGGCTAAACACGGCCCTTCGCCGATCAACGTCGTGAGAAACAGCAACCGCACGCGGCTCTCCGTCTTATCGCACATCCACCCGATGATTAAACTCGCCGGCGACCCGACCACGAAAAATGCCAGTTGTAACCACCCGGCCAGTTTCACGTCTTTTTCGCGGTCCGAAAAGTTGAACTCCTCCGCCGCTTGGGATAGGTTCGGGGAGAGTAAGTTTTGGTCCGCGTATAAGAACGCCGAGGTTGTGGTCATCAAAAACACCGAGAAATACCTCTGTTTTCTACTCGTTTTTCTTTCGTCGATATCCTCCTCGATATCGTCGTCATCCGCAGTAACAGTGTCCACAAACGAAGAAGTCATATGCACTGGTGGTTTTGGTGGTGGTTTTGGTGATGACGACGTTTCCATCGATGTCTGTTTCGGAGGGAGAAGGAGCGCTTTGTGGATGGAATTCGTCCGCTGCTCAGATACGGACGACGACGATTCAGACGACGATTCAGACGAAACGAGGCCCGCGAAAGAAGACGAGGACGAAGAGGCGCGCTCGTGGGACATGCACCACCGAGAGGACGACAAAATATCCGAAACTCAGAGGCGCTCTCGCTCGTAATAAGTCTCGTCCGATGTCCGTGAGTTTTACTCCAAAGTTGTGGAGATTTTCGACTTTTTCCACAAAGGTAAACATGCAAAGAGCCGCACGTGCGCTCTTCTCTTCTTCCGCTACATCAACGACCAGAGCATCAGAGAGCAGCACTCGTCGCCGTCTTAAACGTCACAC